>Ga0315308_1001417_pt1 | contig 13776 bp, 22 predicted proteins | sample TDP3_MG_FD_203078 | JGI IMG/M metagenome (GOLD analysis project Ga0315308, IMG submission 203078) | Freshwater sediment microbial communities from Lake Towuti, South Sulawesi, Indonesia - TDP3 | ecosystem: Environmental > Aquatic > Freshwater > Lake > Sediment | place: Indonesia: South Sulawesi... | reverse complement strand
TTAATTTTTCCAATTTACCACACCTTGATACATTTGAAGCGGTTGCCAGTGTTTTTAGCCTCCGAGATGGATTTGTATGTTTATACGTTTATGCTTAAATATTTAATCCTTGATTAATAAAGTGAAACAGAATGACTAAAATAATTAATGACGAATTTTCCGATTTAGATATAACGCCACAAGAACGCTGGAACCTACGGCACCCAAAAGAACGAAAGCAGATACAACAAAACGCAAATGGAGGAAATGATTAAAATTGAGACCTAAAATTAGTGTATGTTTAGGTTCAGCGAGACCTGGAGGTCTTGACATTTCTTTAAGAGGTTTAGCAGACCAAACGTACAAAGACTTTGAAGTTATATTTGTGGATTCAAGATACTATAAGAGGCATGAGCGAGTATTGGACTATGTTGAGAAGCTTGGTATAAAGCAACCGTTTTATCACGTTCCGAACCATCGCTACAATAAGGAGTATCCGGCATCTTGTGCTGGTGTCAACACGGGGTTTATGCTCGCTGAAGGAGAGATTGTGATAATGTTGCTTGACTATGCTTACACTCCTCCCAGATGGATAGAGAGCCACTTGAAGCACCATGATAAGAGAAGAGTCGTTATGTCTCCCCACATTTACCACGACTTACCAGAAGTTGTGATGAAAAATGGCAAGCAGCCGATAACCTTCATTGCAGGTCAACCTAATGTAACTCTTGAAAACATCGTTAATCAACGCGAAAATTTTGACGAAATCAGCATTTTCAAGACCCCGTTCGACCCTTCGGTTCTAACACAACTTAAGCAGGGTCAGCCTCCTCATCAAGACCCAAAGGTGCTACAGCCTGAGGGACCATCAGCACACACGTTTATGCACACGAAAAATGAGAGCTTTCGACGTGAGGATGTTCTCTCTATAGGTGGGATTGACGAACACTACGATAAAGGTGGAGGTCCGGGCGACCTACTTTTCGGATGGCAGTTCCAAGCGATAGGCTGTGAGCTCTGGATTTGTCAAGAGGCTAGGGTGATGGTGCTTAATCCAAGGGCGATTCTTCCGAGAACACACTTGGTCGGCGGCACAAGAGATTCTATATCATATCCTACTGGATGGTCATACAATGATGGTGAGAGATACTATCAAGAGAAAATGAATTCTGGTGACCCAGTGTCTAAAAACCCGTATGACATGCGAGAGAAGAGAAAAGAGCTTTGGCATTGGCGAGAGCTTAGTCAAGAAAGAAAACCCGTGATTCCATTAAACGATGTGCCTGATGCGATTTATTGGAAAGTTAAGGAGAATTAAACGAAATGAGTGACACAATTTTGGAAATATGTAAGGCAATGCGGAGTTTAAACAAATGAGTAAGAAATATGATGTCTGGTTTCGTAATAGGTTAATCCGCGATGCGATCTACTGCGCCATATACGATAGAATGAAAGTCGATGACTCTATCTATATCATGGGTGAAGGCAGTCACATGAAAATTCATTTTGATGCTCCTCAAATAGAAAAGGAGTTTTCAGACCATGTTATCACGCTTCCGATCAGCGAGGATGCAAACACCAACTTTGCCGTAGGTATGAGCCTCGCTGGTGCGAAGCCAATAGTTGACGTTATCACAGCCGATTTTCTCTACAGAACGATGGATAGCATCTGCAACACGGTAGTCAAAACAAACTTTGTCTCCGACCCTAAAACCATCATCATACGCGCAGAATTTCTACTGGCGGGCCCGACAACAGGGCAACGTCCAGAAAGTCTCTTCACTCATATACCAGACTTAAATGTGGTTATTCCTTCAAATCCTGTCGACGCTAGGGGGCTAATGGCTACCGCGCTGGAAGAGAAGGGCGCAACGTTGTTCTTTGAAGACCGAATGATAGAAGATGCTACCACTAGTCCTGAGGATATATTACCGCATGGTCTTATTTATGAGAGTATACCCTTTGGCAAAGCGAGAATTAGACTTAGTGACAGAAGAAGAGGAACTAAACTTACTATTGTTTCATATGGGCTGACACTTCGGATGCTTGATATTTTATTAGATAAGAAAGCGCTAGATTACGAACTAATAGACCTGAGAAGCATTTATCCTGTTGACTATAGCTTAATTGCTGAGTCAGTTGACAGAACAGGTGCGTTGCTTATTGTTGAGCCTGATGTGGCATATGCGGGAGTTGGGGCTGAAATAGCAAGTCAAATTTCAGAGAGATGCTTCAATAGACTGCGAGCTCCCGTTCGGAGGTTGGGTGCACCGCGAACAACGATTCCCGCAAGTCGCGTTTTACATGATTTTATGCTACCTTCTGAAAAAGCAATTCTTGAAGTCGCAAAGGAGCTATCGAAATGACCCCTCTCTTAAGATTTAGGAATATTCATGAAGTGATATCGACTATATATATTTTCCTCGGCACATCAGTAAGTTGCTTCCTAGTTTTTATGGCGATTTCATTTCCAACGCCATTCATAGGAACGTTAGTAATCGTACACTTTACTTATATAGCGATAAGTTGGCTTACCTTTAAACGCAAAACTTTGGAGAACGCCATAAATGATTGACCTTCTAACTCTCTACAAAACGATGGTTACGATTCGTTTAGTCGAGAACAAACTGCAAGAATATTGCTTCAAAGGTGAGGCAGGAGACCTACACTTCAGCAAGGGGCAAGAAGCTATATCAGTAGGCGTCTGCGCCGCACTTAAGCCGACTGATTATATTGTGACTCACCACCGCACTATCGCTCATGAAATCGCTAAAGGCGCCGCCCTCTATCCATTAATCGCTGAAGTTCTCGGCAAGGCTACAGGCGTGAACAAGGGATTAGCAGGAGAAATGCACATCAACAACCCTGAAATAAGGCATGTTTTTAGCTTCCAACTCGTCGGCACATGCGTTCCCGTAGCGACTGGGCTGGCTTGGGCGTTGCGTCACTACAGAAAGACTGACGATGTGGTAGCGGTTTTCTTCGGTGACGCATGCACGAGCAACGGACAGTTTCACGAAGCCATGAACATAGCCAAAATCAAGCGTGTTCCACTTTTGCTTGTGTGTGAAAATAATGGGTTGGCAGGTAACATTAGGAAAGAACACTATCTGCCTACGAAGACTGTGGCGGAGAGGATGGCTGCCTACGAGATACACAGCGATGAGATTGATGGAAACGACATTAAAGAGGTCACAAAAGTGTCTAAGGAAGTGATTGACATAGTTCGGATTAAGAGCGAGCCGTTTCTCCTCGATTGTAAAACAACGAGGTTGTGCTGGCATAAGCAAGGACAGAAGGACATTCGAAGTGCGGAGGAAATAACGAAGTTGGCAGAGCGCGACCCTTTGCTTCTTACAGAGAGACGCTTGCAGCTTGAAGACAAAGAGCATATTTGGAGCCAAATAGCGAAAGAAGTAGATGAAGTATTTTTAAGGGTTAGAGAGGACCCGTGGCCAATATGGAACTCAAATTAGAACCAGTGGCAAAGGATTATCGTGGAGAGAGCTGGCGTATCGTTTTCCCTGATAACAGAGAGGCTCTGCTGATTTTCACCAAAGCAGGATTTTTAAGAGGGGGACATTCTCACAGCAAACCCGAAATCAGTTTGCTTCTAACGGGTAAAGTGAGAAATTGGAAAATAGTGAATGGCACAGAAGTCATTACTGAAAAGTCGGCTGGCGAATTCATGATGAACCAAGCAGGCGAGCCGCATCTAACACTTGCACTTGATGACTGCTGGCTTATTGATTGGAAAATAGACGCGCACATTGGAGAATGGGAAACGACCAATTATGAACCCTATAGAATCCGTGTAAGAGAGCAGCCGGCTTCCAGCGCACAATAGACGTGTGTCTATACGAGGCTACTCAGTTGAAGAACCTAAGCCTTGAGTTGTATAAGAAACTATTTCTTGTAAGAAGAGCTGAAGAATATATTGTTAAGCATTACCCAGAGAACGAAATGAAATGTCCCATGCACATGTCAATGGGTCAAGAAGCGATTTCAGTCGGCGTATGTCATGCACTGAACCCTGAAGATCAAGTTGTTGCTTCTTATCGGAGCCATGCCGCATTCTTGGCAAAGACTGGCGATACTGACATATTCTTTGCTGAACTTTACGGCAGAGCAACGGGAACGGCGCAAGGAAAAGGCGGATCAATGCATTTAGCAGTCCCCGATAAGTCGGGATACGTGGTTTCGTCTGGCATTGTAGGTTCATCCATTCCTTTGGCTGTAGGCATTGCTTTTGCTAATAAGTTTCTGAGAAACAATCACGTTGCTTGTGCATTCTTCGGTGATGGCGCCTTAGACGCAGGCGTTTTTTGGGAGAGCATTAACGTGGCAGGCGTCATGAAGCTTCCTGTGCTATTTGTTCTTGAGGATAATGGCTATGCTGTTAACACTCCCATTCATCTAAGGCAAAGTTTTAGAGACATCGTGGATGTTGCAAGTAAATTCGATTGCAATACTTGGAAAGAAAACACTACTGATGTAGAAATCATTCATAGACTGGCAGTGGACTCAATTGAATCAATTAAGACGACAGAGAAACCCTCATTGCTACATTTTAAGTGCTACAGATATCTTGAGCATGTGGGTATTTGTGAAGACTTCAATGCTGGTTATCGTCCAAGGAGTGAATACTTAGAATGGCATAAACACGATTGTCTTACTCTACAAAGAAATAAACTTCTTGCTATTGGCTACAGAGAAACAGAGATAGCAAAGGTTGAAGGACTAATCGACAAAGAAATTAAGACCAGCATAATCCGGGCAAGAGAAGCACCTTTTCCAAGACCAGAAGAGCTTAACAGAGGAGTGTTCTATGATTTGGCACCGATTTAAGCATTGGATACTTCCCGATCACCTTAGTTTCATAGCACTCTTCTTTTCGATTCTTTTCCAACAGTGGACCCTTACTATGGTTCTCTATGTCTTCACCTTTCTCTATGATGTTGCAGAAGAGCAAGTTGCCATCCTTAAGAAGCTGGAACTTTGGGCTAAACAAAGCACCCTAGTGAGATAGAACTTAGAAAAGGAGAAGCAATAGATGATGATCTCCTATCGTGAAGCTATCAACCAAGCGCTTCGGCAAGAGATGGAGAGAGATCCCACGGTCTTTGTTTATGGCATAAGCATTAATAGTCATTCAAGAGTATTCGGAACTACCGCTGACCTTGTGGAGCAGTTTGGTTCGGAAAGATGTTTTGAAACTCCCATCTCTGAGGAAACAATGCTAGGCTTTGGGTTGGGAGCAGCAATTAATGGATTACGCCCTGTCCATATTCATCTCCGTATAGATTTTCTTCTCCTGGCGATGAATCAGTTGCTTAACATGGTCTCAAACTACAATTACATCGCAGGAGGGAAGGTTAAGATACCTCTTGTGATAAGAGCCATTGTCGGTAGAGGTTGGGGGCAGGGTTGCCAGCATAGTAAAAGCCTTCATTCATATTTTGCACATATCCCTGGCTTGAAAGTAATTCTTCCTGCCACACCCTACGATGCGAAAGGATTATTGATTTCAGCGATTAGAGACAATAACCCGGTGGTTTTCATAGAGCATAGATGGCTTTATTGGGCTAAGGGCAGTGTTCCCAAAAACTCTTATACAGTTCCTATAGGTGAGGGAAAGATTCTACGGAGAGGAAACGACATAACGATTGTGGCGACTTCTTGGATGACTGTTGAGGCGTTGATGGCTGCTGAGATTTTGAAAAGAAAGGCAGAAGTTGACATAGAAATAATTGATCCAAGGACTATAGCACCTCTTAACGATAATCTAATTGTTGAATCTGTCAAAAAGACAGGACATTGCATTGTCTGCGATAATGATTGGGTGCATTGTGGTTTTGGGGCGGAAGTGGCAGCAAGAGTTGCTGACAAATGTTTTGGATATGTGAAATCTCCAATTAAGAGGATAGGTTGGGCACATACTCCATGTCCAACTGTGAGGATTCTAGAAAACAAATTCTACAGCAATGCCCAAGACATCATAAGATTAGTCGAGTCAGCACTTCAATTATCACCTATAGACTTGTCTAAGGAAGAGTTTTGTAGTCATGAGAAACACTTTATGGGGCCATTTTAACATGAACTTGAATATTAAAGGGAAGTATGCTCTTGTGACAGGAGGTAGTCATGGAATTGGGCTGGCTATTGCGCGGGCGCTGGCAGAAGAAGGTTGCAACGTAGCGATTTGTGCACGTAACCAAGAAAGAATATCACGAACACTCACGGAGTTACAGAAGATAGGCGTGCAAGCCATAGGCGTGCAAGCTGATGTGCTACAACCATCAAGCATCGAAAGCGTCATAAAAGCCATCATCTATAATTGGGGCACTCTTCATATTTTGGTAAATAACGTGGGCGGTGGCGGAAGGTGGGGCACCGATTCTATAGAAGATACTCCTGAACAAGTATGGGTTGATGTCTATAACAAGAATGCAATGGCAGCTGTTCGCTTTGTAAGATTAGTGATTCCATTTATGCGCAAACAAAAGTGGGGCCGTGTCGTAACCATAGCCTCAATGTATGGTCGAGAAGGCGGTGGCAGACCTTGGTTCAACATGAGTAAAAGTGCTGAAATTAGTCTTATGAAAACCTTAGCCATGAATCCAGTTCTAGCACGGAGCGGAATCACATTTAACACAGTAGCGCCAGGCAACATTATGATACCCGACACAGGATGGGATGAAGAAATGAAAAAAGATTTAAGAGGTTTTAAGAGAATCATCTCAACTCTACCACTGGGACGTTTAGGTACTGCTGAAGAGGTAGCAAATATGGTTGTGTTTCTTTGCTCCGAAAAAGCGAGTCTGGTTAACGGCGCTTGCATAGCTGTAGATGGAGGTGAGTCTCATTCCTTCTAGCGAAGTCGATGTAATGGGGGTTCTGAACAGAACCGTTGTAGCAAAACTTTTTAACGTTACAGATTGTATTCTTTTTTGACTGAGGTTGAACAGTTATGGGTGTCGTTGAGAAACGAGCAATTCGTGTAGTCGCAGATTTGAGAGGGAATCTGTTATCTATTACGGGTGTTCCTACGACTATCACGGTGTATGCGCATGGTTTAGACCGAAGACCATCGGCAGTATTCATTACACACACTGCATATGGCACCACAGGAGTTGTCAGAGAAGTTGTTGCATCCAGAAACACTTCCGCAATAAGCCTTCAAGGAAGCATTTCCGGAATCGGAGTAGATGTAACCGTTGTTCCATAGTTAGAGAGGAAGTTCAATGGCTTTCTGGGAAAGAACACCAGCGGAAAGAACACCAGCGCAACCTAGCTTGGCAATTCTCACGCCTGTAGGCGGCGCAGTTCAATTCCTGTCAACATTGATGGTGAAGAATCTAGTTATTCCATTGAATTATGTGTGGCACTGCACAAGTGGATACCCAATCGATGTTTCTCGTGACCATTTAGTGAGAAAAGCTTTAGAAGACAACGTAGACTACATATTTTTCCTAGACACTGACGTTATACCACAGAATGATGTTCTAGTGCATCTTTTAGGATGGAAGCTTCCAATCGTTTCAGGACTCTACTGGACTAAAGCAAAACTTCCATGCGCCTATAAATTGAAATCAGATAAACATGTAGAATCTATAGAGCCACAATTCACCCAGAGAATCATGGAGGTAGACGCAGTTGGGGCCGGTTGCTTGCTCATCGACGCGAGAGTGTTCAAGCAGATTCCAGCACCATGGTTTAAATGGGATATGTTTCCATGGGCGAATCCAAATGAGCCTGCAGGACATTCAGAAGACATCAATTTCTGTCTAAAAGCTAAAGAACATGGATTTCCAATATTTTTAGATACTGCGATGCGTTGTAAACATCTACTTGAAGGTTCTTACAGCTTAGATGAAAATGGAGAATTTATCCCAGTTTTATAGGGTGATTTTAAAGAATTCTATGGTTTTGGATAGCCCATCATTCAAAGAAGTCTTTGGACTCCATCCGAACGCTTGGATGCGAGAGGCATCGCATTGCATGTGCGTCGGTCCTCTATCGTCTGTTTCAGCGAAGTTTAACTCTGCATAGAGGCTCTTTGCTATGTATTGAGCCACATTTTCCAGCGTGGTTTGAATGCCAGTTCCAACATTTAATGGTCCTACGTATTGAGAAGGCAACACTGCCACAATTGCATTAACCATATCGTCCACGTAGATGAAGTCTTTTGTGATGTACCTTCCCCTAAGAACTATGGCTCCCGTTTGCATTGCTTGTTTTATCATTGAGGGAATGAAGTAGTCAAAGCTTTGCCTAGGACCGTAGCCGTTGAACATCCTCAGCGTCACATATGGCATGTTGTGATTTTCATAGAAGAGATGGCAGAGTTGCTCACCCATGATTTTGCTACTTGTGTATGTGTCTTGAAGCGCAAGAGGATGACGTTCATCGGTAGGCAAGTACTTTGGACTTATTCCGTAGACGTGGGCCGAAGAAGCGAAGATTACTCTTTTAGCGCCAGCTTCCCTAGCCATCTTAAGAACGTTGTAAGTTCCATAAACATTTACTTGGAAGACTTCCGCGGGTCTAGTCTCTGCAATTCGTGGAGCGGCGATTGCAGCAAGATGAATAATGGAATCAAACTTAAGCATCTTTCCAAAATGTTCCATTTGCAAGTGGTCACAGATATCTCCCTCGCATATTTTTGCTTCACCATGATAATTATTTTTGAATGTTTCAGGTCTGTCAAATGCTATGACTTCATAGCCCTCTCTTATCAGGACTGGTAGAAGGTGACTGCCGATGAAACCTGCTGCTCCGGTGACAAGCACAGTTTTACAATGATTTTCTCGGCGCTTCATAACACTAGGGACGATAGATACCAAATAAGTTTTTCTCTTTAAGGTTCTGTTAACAGTCTCATCTACCACCCGAAGAGTTAACAGAACCCTCTTTAACAAGAAAAAAGAGGGAGGACTGGCTTAATATCCGAGTACTGTAATGTCGATGTCGATTCCCGTGATGCTAGTTGCATTGGCTAATTCAGCTGGGACAGAAACAGAGACGCTGCTGATGTCGTAGAATTTAATTTTTATGGCGTTGCTTGTGCCGTATTCACATGCTTCCAACTGGTAGGGCGTGCCTTCGGCTTGGAGTCTCAAGACGGAGACGACTCTTGAGAGCAACTTGAATTGGTGTGCCACGCCGCCTGTGGCGTAGTTTGATTGTGGTTTGCCTCTGAAATCGACTAGGAGCTTGCCGTCTTGGAATTGTGCTAGTATTTGCTCTTGAGCTTGTCGTGTTGACATGTTAGTCAGCCTCGCTTACGTGTACCAGTTGGCTTCTGTCAATAAGTAGTCGTGTTCCGCAAACATTAAGCCCAAGGGAATGAGTTCTACTTGACCTGCTTGCTCAAATGCAGCTCTTGCGAAATGCTTGCCTGTCGGGTGAACCAAGATAGTCTTCGCAAACGGGATTTCTCTGATCCATGTCTCTTTTTTCGGAATTTTAATCTGGGCGAGGGTGCCGAATGCGGGATATTGGTAGCCGTTGACGTTGAAGATTAACGCTAGAAGTTTGGGGTCTCCCATAACGCTAAGCAGTGCTTGATAGGCGTACATTCGCCTTGTCGTGACGGTGGAGTTCCCTGAGATTTCAGAACCGCTAGCCCCGAAGAGAGCGTTCCATCCAGCGCTGATATTTTTAACCCAGTTTCTCGCTGCGAGGAAAGGGTACGATGGAATGAGGGGGCCGGAGAAGCCAAATTCTCCTGATGATGTTTCGACTCCTCCAAAGGGTAGGTCGAAGGTTTCAGCGAATATGCCTGCGGCAACTTTATAGTACTCTCGCCTAGTTTCAAAGTTTATGGCTATTTCTGGGTCGTGTTTGCGCAAGTGCTCAACCATCATGGTGAAGTCTCTGTCAAACACTGCAATTTCCTTCGATGACAAAGGTTTATAGGGTACAGTTCTCACTTTGCCAGCCCACGTCATTTCGCTAAACCATGTAGGAATAACTTCTGACACTTGAAACGCCTTCTTTCAGAGTAAATTTAATATCTTCTGTCAAATAAATTATCAGTTTATGCTTAAATAAAAAATGGGATTACAGTGAGACATGACCATCGAGGTCGGCCAAAGTCGCCTAAACCTAAAAAAAACGTAATCGTGTTTCTTGTCGATGACGAAACATTAACTCAGTGGGAAACATTCCAAAAATACGTAGGTCAAAGAAAAAAGCCCAAACACAAACAAGATATTTTCAAATTTATGATAGCGAGCAGTTACCAAAATTTAGGCTAACCAATAGAAAGCGAGAAGATACGAAGCAATAGTTGACTAGGTTCTAACCGAAGCCAGGGACTTCAATCGTGACAGGGGGGATGGGCACAGTTGGAGCTTCTAGAGGTGGCGGTGGCGGTGGCGGTGCAGGGGCTGGCGCAGATGGACGTACTCCAAAAGCTGATGCCCAAGCGGTCATAGCGCGGTCCCATTCGGCCTTGATTTGTTCGAGTGGTTTGGCGCCGAAGGCTCTTGAGATGCGGGTCCAGTCGCCGAAGGTTATGCCTGCTCGGAGTTCGCTTATGGCTTGTGCGAGTTTTGTGATATCTTCTGGACTTGGGTCTAAGACTTGGGCGAGTAAGTGTTTAGCGATGGCGTGCATGTCTTCGGTGTCGCGGTCTGACCATCCAAAACCGACGAGAGGTTTAACTGCAAACTGAGGTGCTAGCGAGAGGATACCTCCTGCAATGGCTTTGGCGACTTTTGCTCCAAAAGGTTCAGCAACTGCGTCGATGGGCAGTTCGAGGAGTACTGCAGCTAGTTCAGGAACCCACTGGCGACTTGTCGATCCTGTAGGAATTTTAAGTATGTCTTCCCATGGTCTAACAAATCCGTCAACTTTTTCAAACACCAAATTAATCACCAACTCATGCTAAACTTTATAACTATTCGAGGATAAATAAGATTTGTGGTGCCTATGAGTGCGTGCCAGAAGCATTTTGGAGATTGGGGCTTGTTTAACCCAGTGCGAGATGGATTCTGCACTTTGCTGAGCATACCGACTGTTTCGCTTCCTATGGAAGAGGTCCCTGCCCCACGAAGACCCGTGCCGATGGGTTACTTGTTCAGTCCTGAAGTTTTGTCAGCAAATTGGCGAGAAGTCTTCAACAGTTTTAGCCCTGCCTTGATAGCTTTGGGACTCTCTGTGGCGCCTGTCGTGATCGACTTAGCTTATAAGGAAATAGAAAGGCGGGGTTGATGAGCTAAATTGGCAAGGCTTGTCGTGACGGTTCGTGATGCATCCACTGGTGCCGCGTTACCCTATACGCACGTCGAGGCTGACGGGGTGGTTCTCACAGCTGGGTTAGATGGTGCAGCAGTTTTTGAAGTTGCGCTAGGTGCAACCAAAACAATCAAAGTGAGGCATACAGCTTTTCGCCCTTGGTCCCGATCAGTCACTATAATGGCTGAGAGAGTCGAGGTTCCCGCAGACCTAGAGAAGGCTCTTCTTTGAAGGCTATTGTAGCCTCTCCTTTTTTGTGGCCGCCAACACACATTTCGTATACCTTAGCGGACGAACTTGAAAAGTTGCTCAAGAGTTTCGGCTGGGATGTTGTGCGTCTGCATGGGCCGCAGAACTTGCGGGTAGTTTTCAGCTATGCTCTGAAGTATCATTCTGACGCCGTGCTTATCGCTTATCTTGGACATGCAAGCCCAACAATGTTTATGGGAGAAGAGATCGGTGGACCCGGCATCTTAGCGGTGGATAACGTGGGGGATGTAAAAGAACGCATTATAGTGGGGTTACCGGCCTGCCTCTCAGCACAGAAGTTGGGGCAAGCTACCGTGAACGCTGGAGCTAAAGCCTTTGTTGGCAGTTTAGAGGAGATGTATGCTGCTTGGGTCGAGCAAGAACATGACTACATGGCTGACTGGTTTGATTATACGCTTACTTTTTATCGCAGCCTCATCAGTTCGTTGAATGCTGGCAAAACAGTAAGGGAAGCCTCAGAGAAGGCCTTAAAGGATTATAAGGAAAGGTGCACTTATTACATGGAACTTTACAAACAGAACTTAGAAACGTGGCAAAATTCAGACTTCTACGTGCATGCCTGTCGACAGAATCGTGATTTTGTCATTGGTTTTATTAGGTAGTTCTGCCTAGTTGAGTTTGGTGAATCAGTTTGGCTGAGGCTCCCGACTGGGACAAGCGAATGGAAGAGATGCGAAAGCGTTTTGAAGAAACGTTGCAGAATGTAGGCGCCATCATTGTATCTGGGTGCGTGGTTATGGTGCTCATGATTGGGGTTGGCGCTTATGTGTGGTTCACGAAAGTTGAACACCACAGCAGTGGACATTCAAGTAGCGGGGGGATTCCAACTTATGACAGTTTTAAGCGGTGGTTGAAGGATTTAGGCATGACGCTTGAAAAGTTCGAAAAATTAGAGCAGCCAGCCAAAGATTTCATTTGGAGTGCCTACAAATATGAAGTCAAGCGAACCCAGTAAGGGCGAAGAGGAGTTTAAGGGTCCATTAGACGTCTTGTTTGAACTCGGTCTGTTGATTTTTGCAGATGATTCACCTGACTTTCCAGAACTGATACAAACAAAGCGCGGCATCACTGAGCCGGGCACACACGGAATTTTCAAAGGAATGCAATTTCCTTATCTTCCACCTCATCCTCACCACTGGATTTACGGCGCCTTGATTATGCTTGGGAGTGCTGCGGGAAAGATTTGGGTTGCTTTGGATTCTGCTAGGCGGGCTTCTGAGTTGTTTGGGCAGGAGTCTCTGTCTTCCGAATGTCAATCTTAAAGCCTAGCATATCCAGAATTTTGTGTGCAAACCAGTTGGAGGCCAAAGCATCTAATTGTTGCACTACTTTATCGAGTTCATAAGTGGTTGTGAAAACTCTATCATCTGTATAGATTGACACGACTGCAATTCGCTTTTCTACATCAAGAGACGTCTCGATTCTCATATCCTAACCTTCTTCCACATCTTCTACAAGCTATAATTTTTGGGTTCACTCTGGGGGGTGCTGGAACAACGTATCGAATGTGTCCGCATAGTTTACATTGGAAAGTTTTAATTTTGTACAAAAGGTTTACTGAAAGAGTGGCTAAGCGGAGCGTTAAAGCCATGTCCAACTTGCCTAGAAGACATGCGGGGTTTCCGAAGGCGCATGTAATCCCAGTCTTCGGGTGGGGCGTAGTTAAGTAATAAGGGCATTTTTCATACAAGCATAAGCCAAATTCAAACGGTCCGATTTTAAGTTTCAGTTGGATATCCTTCCCATGTAAAGGTGTAAAGGCTGTCATAGCATGCTTTGCAGCATCGGTTTAAGTAGTCGATTCCTTCTGATGTGTCGAGTATTGCTTTCACTTCTGGTTTTTGGGCTAATATATTGTATATTTTTGTGGCGTCTGCAATGTAGGTTTCGATGAATTGTGCCCAGAACATCTGCAATGCCAAGCGAAAAATGGGGGCGACAAGTGGATGCCCTAAATGAAAATGGTTGAGGCTTAAGTATAGTATGTCTGTGTTGTCTTTTATTGCATTCTGCAGATTTTCTTCGTTTACGTAATTGTTTAAAGCCCAGCGGATGAACCTGTCGATTAAGGCGTCTGGTTTTCTAGCTTCAACTAGCTGCTGCAACGATCGAGCTACTTTCCGAGGACTCGGACTGGGCTGGCTCACTCTGGGTTTTCTCCGCCTCTTTTGTTTCTTCTTTAGTGGTTTCTGTTCTTATCGGTTTCTCTGGTTCTGGCTTAGGTTTTGTTTCTGCTGGTTGAGAAGGCGGAGCAGGTATTTCGGGTTGTTTGGGTTGTTCTGG
>Ga0315308_1001415_pt1 | contig 13782 bp, 13 predicted proteins | sample TDP3_MG_FD_203078 | JGI IMG/M metagenome (GOLD analysis project Ga0315308, IMG submission 203078) | Freshwater sediment microbial communities from Lake Towuti, South Sulawesi, Indonesia - TDP3 | ecosystem: Environmental > Aquatic > Freshwater > Lake > Sediment | place: Indonesia: South Sulawesi... | reverse complement strand
ATGAATTTCACATGTTCGGCCACGGAAGAGCTCAGAACGTAGCGGCACTGGTCTCAGCTACAATTTTGATCTTCTTCATGAGCCTTGAGGCTTTTCGAGAGGCCGTCCCGAAACTCTTCCAAGCCCCCGAAGCCCGTGAATTTCAGAACACAAATCTCGCATTGATAGTGGTATTGGTAGGCATGTTTGTAATAGCTATTCCGACCGTGGATATTTTGAGAGTAAAGGCAAGAGGTGCTTCAGTCAAAGCGCAGCTCGTTGCGCTCCTCAAAGATGAGATTTCTTACGTGGCCGCGCTGGTAGCTGTGGTTCTCGTTTCGCAAGGATATTACTTGGCTGACCCGTTAGCATCTGTTTTCGTGGCCGCGGTTATCGCCCTAGGCGGCCTATACCTCTTCAAGGACAACGTCCATTACCTTGTCGGCAAAGCGCCTAGTAGGCAATTCATGGAAAAAGTGGAGTCAACAGGAAAGTCAGTAGAAGGTGTTCTAGGCGTTCACGATCTGAAGGCTGAGTATATAGGGCCGAACGTTGTCCACACAGGTTTTCATATAGAGGTGGCGAAAGGGACACCGATAGAAGAAGCGGACAGAATAGCCCATGAAGTTGAGGAAAGAGTCGGTCGGAAGACCGGTTGTCAACACTGTGTAATTCACGTCGACCCCGTAAATAACTCGACTAAGAAATTCGGCAGCATCCCAGCTCGATAGATTTCTTCCTCCGCTCAAGAATCTTTTATCAATTGGGTACCGCGGATTCCTCTAAGCCTTTGATATGGCGAGTAAGTAGAATCTGTTTGCATCTCCGACGGTGAGAGAGATCTTTATAGCGCTCTACGATATTTCGTGAGTTCCTCATGCCCCTCGTCAGTAATCACGACAGTATCCTCTATTCTCACCCCGAATTCGCCGAGGTATAGACCGCAGTTACCGATAGATATGACCATTCCAGGCTTCAAATCGTCTTTCGGTTCCTCGCCATGGAAGAAAGCATGTCCAGCGGGAAGAGGCGGTTCCTCGAACTCCAGTCCTACGCCGTGTATTGGAGGCCCTACAAAATACTTCTCGTATCCTTCCCTCTCAAATGTCTCGTGCATTATGTTCTCAAGCCGCGTCATGGTAGTGTTTGGGCCAGCAGCCTGCACTGAGGCTCTTTGAGCCCTCAGATACACCTCAAAAGCCTTACGCTGTTTCTGAGACGGCTTGCCGACAGATATTGTTCGGCAGACATCAGCGTGATATTCATTGACCGTCGGGTGGAGGTCGATCATAACTATATCGCCTTTCTGCATCTTTCTATGGCCTACCACTCCATGAGCTATCGAGGATCTCGGGCCTGAAGCGACATAAGTCCTGAAAAACTCCTCTGCACCATTCTTCCTCATCACGTACTCTGCCTCTCCAGCGACCTCTGTCTCGGTCACGTCAGGCTTAACCGCTTTAACAGCGGCTTCCATCGCCTTGTCAGCGACCTCTGCCGCTCTCCTGATTCTAGCAATCTCTTCACTCGATTTTATGATCCTCAGATCTGTCATGATCGATGTTGCATCGGTAAACTCAAGCGCCTCAGGCTTAGCGTGCGGATGCTTGAACATCTCGAGCATCGAGACCCTTAAGAAAGTGTTCTCTACACCGACCTTACCCTTCTCCAACCCCAGCTCCTTCCAGATGTGCATCAATGAATGGAGCATCCCTACTTCATCTTCGAATCCGAGAACATGTTCAGACGCGCAGCCCTTCTTCGTGTCTTCAATATCGGTCTTCGGGACTCCTACGTAGGTCGCACCGCTCCTCGCTATTATTGCGAAAGCACAGAGTCTACCGTTTCCTACAAGGTAGGTCATGTTCTGAGGTTTCGTTAAGAGAAGCGCATCAAGCCCCGCTTTCTCCATCAACTCGCCGGCACGTCTAATCCTCTCTTTGAATACCTTGTTCCCTACCAGATCGCCTTTGTAATAGGCCTCTTTTTCCGTGGCAGCCAGCTCCACTACGCCATCTACGCGGGCTTGATAAACTTCTCTGGATTCCTGTCAAATTTCTGCTTGCACATCGGGGAACAGAAGTAGTAGGTCTTTCCCTTGTATTCAGACTTCCATTTTGCAGCCTTCTCATCTACTTCCATTTTACATACTACGTCAAAAACCATTCATAATCCCCTCACAATACGTGTTTGCTTAAAGAGATTAAATCTTTTCTTGTGCGCTTCCAAATCTCCGGGCCAGAGATGGTTCTCGAAAGTTTCGTTTTGAACAGTGTTAAGAAATCTAGGAAACTCTTTTGAGCGAATCCCCATCCATCTAGATTAGCAAAGCATTTCGACTTGGGAGAATAACGTTGAAGCTAGTAGCATTCAAGATTAATGATGAAGAAAGAATAGGCGTGCTAAAGGAAAACATTGTAATCGATTTGAATCTAGCGCATAATCTGTATCTATCGGAACGAGCGGAAAAAACCAGAGGGCTGGACCTATTTCCTTCAACGATTGTCGATTTTCTCAGGCTTGGAGAAAGGGCCAAGAGTTATGCTTCCGATCTTGTCACATACGCGGAGGCGCTTCGAGAAAAGCGTTCTGGAAGAGTCGAGCACCGAAGAGTGGTGTTGAATATTTCTGAGCTACATATTTTGGCTCCTATCCGTAATCCTCCGAAGATAATCTGTCTAGGATTGAACTATAGAGATCACGCGGAGGAAGGTCGCGTTGCCCTCCCTGAAGAACCTATCCTCTTCTCAAAGCCGAGTACAGCCATAGTAGGTCCTGATGATTGCGTGGTCTATCCGAAGATCTCGAGTCAAGTAGACTATGAGATTGAACTCGCGGTCGTCATTGGGAAGGAGGGTAGGAATATATCTGAAGCAGACGCATCTAGCCATATAGGTGGATACACGGTATTGAACGATATATCCGCTAGAGACATACAGTTCAAGGATAAGCAATGGTTCAGGGGGAAGAGCTTCGACACTTTCGCACCTACCGGACCATGCTTAGTCCTCAGCGACCAGATAAGCGATCCGCATCGTTTGAAGATAGAGTTGAGAGTTAACGGAGAGGTGAGGCAGAGCAGTACAACAGCGAACATGATATTCAAGATCCCTCAGATCATCGCTTTTATCTCGCGTGTCATGACTGTTCAGCCCGGAGATATCATCGCCACAGGAACGCCTGCTGGAGTAGGCTTCTACGCTAAACCGGAGAAGCGGCTTCTTAAACCAGGAGATATCATGGAAGCTGAAATTGAAGGCATAGGGGTCTTGAGGAATATGGTTGTCAGCTCTCAGTGAAAACCTCGATGTGCCAGTTTCGGAACATTAATATACCACATGCCCATAATACCGAAAGGCTTGGAGGAGAAAGCAAGACCCGGTGCCCGCCATGGCCGTTTCCGCGTCAAACAATCTCATTGAAGCAGAGCTCGTCAGTGAGGAGGCCGATTCCGCTTGCCACTCGATTTACTCTCTCGTCTTCAGATGTAAAGCGTATCTTTCTCTCTCGATGTTTCAAATTCGCCTCTGACATATCACTCGGCGCCTCACCACTCCTCCAATACAAAAGGAGGTGGCGCATCTGGTAGCATGTGTAAAATGCGGGATAGAGGTTGCAAAGCCGAAGAAAGAGTGGAGCATGAAGCCAAAAAGCGGAAAAGGACCTATGCTTCACATAAAGTACTTCTCATGTCCAAACTGCGGCCAAAAGTTCAGAACAGCCGATAAGATGTAGAGCCCAAAGCTTCTTCCAGCGACTGCTTCGCTAGACGAAGTTCTCCATCGACCATCTCTATTTGTACGGCGGAGGAGTCACCCTCTGCTTCTCCCTTGGCATCTTGGTCCATCTCAAGAATTCGTCGCTCGGCGGCTCCTCCTCATACAATCTTCGTCTCCTATACTCCAGCAGATTGTTCTCCAAGCCAGCGTATTCAGCTGCAGTCATAACCGAATGTCTCAGCCTTCTCGCGACCTCGAATACAGAGCCTGAAAACTCCCTCCAATTCTCAGCTCTGAGAAGATGATGTTCCAGAATACTGTTTGGGATAATCTCAACGAGGCTCTTGAAATTCTCAATCCCATGTGAAACTACGGCTGTATCGATCTTGAAGTCTGCCAAGTACAATGGGGGACCCCCGATTATCAATAACTGAGGCTTCTCATCAAGGATCATCTTGGCTGTTTTGTCCGATATTGGGCCTTGAACATCTGAAGCATACATAACCTTGTTTTCGCCTCTGCGGACGGTGAACATCAACACCCATCCGAGGTCGCTATTCTCTTCGCCATGGAAGACAGGTTCAGAGAACTTCAACTCAGTCTCCCCATACTGGAACGTTCCTCGGTCTGCGACCTCGAACTTCTTCACATAGTCCTCTGAAGTCTTTTGGAAAATCCAACCTCTATGTCGTTGACTGAAGTTGATCGTGCTTCTGATATCCTTTAGGAGTACAGTCTTGTCTTGAAAGATCTCTCTCGATTCTTCAGCGCTACAGCCGATCCAAACTGTATCCGTAAAGCTTGGAGTATAATGGTCGTTGTGGTAGTGCGAGATGACTATGATATCCACTATCTTGGCGGTCTCCCTAATTCTCGCACGGCATTTGTCACGTGCCTCATACTCTCGCGGGTGAGGCAGAACTCCAAACCTAGGTCCAAGTGCGACTCCAGGGTCTATTAGAATCTTAACATCAGGCGTCTCGAGCAGGGAGCACATCGATCTGACGCCGAAGCTTTCGAAAGCGATAGGTGTAATACTTATATCTTTCATCTCTGCCGCGCATCGTAAGACCTGTTCTGCTAAGTTTTTATGCCTGCATATTATTAATTCTCTTGGTAGGCGATGACGACTCTGGCCCAGTTGATTATGTGATATAGATCTTGAGTGCGAGAGCCTGCCACATTCTTTTTACGCACGAGATTTTTCCAAGACAGATTCGAATTACAACTCTAAATAGGGCGGGTTTTTGCAGATTATATGGCTTCGGGTTTTCCGGATTGAATGGGCTTTGTGGATTACTTTCGTTTTTCAGGTTTGATCTCTCACGGTTCAGGTGCTAGGGAAAAGTTTGTTCTTGAGAGTTGGAGAGGTATTCTATTTTAGGTTTGGTTGAGGGGGCATTCTTCGCAGATGTCTGTTGCCCCCTGTCTTCTGCATGTGGATTCTACACCCATCTCCATCAAGTATTTCGTCTCTTCGTAGTAGGGGCAGCTTTCGTGAGTTAGAATCATAGAGCTCGATGTGCTCCTCCTTCAGACGGGGAGAATGAAACAATGCGTTTCAGCTAGATATACGCTATGTCACTAGGACCGTGAGGCTTGGGTGACATGAGTGCTTGAAGTGAATCATCGGCTGCTTTCGTGCTACGACTTTTCAGTATCGCTTTATTTTTCGGGAGCTTGTTGACGCATAATTACCGGTTTCCTGTTTGGACGGTCTGAAGGTTTCAGCGTATAGGTTGGCGCCTAAAGCTGCTAAGGTGAATCCCCATATAGCGAGAATCTCCACTGGATGGCCCCAGTAGTACCAGGTCTCCATAAATCCTTGGAGTGATAATAGGTCTAGGAGCATTCCTAGAGCTACGCCGCCACTGATAAGAGCCCATACCCGCCCTAAGATCCCGCGCCGAAATAGCAGCAAATTCAATATTGCGAGGGATAGCAGGATGCTATCGAGAATCGTATAGGTGAAGTCCATGCTGGCCTCCAGAGGGTCGACGTTAATCAATTTGAAAGGGTTGACCGCGGCTAGAGATATCATGGTTACAGTGAAGAATACGGCTACGGGGGTTAGCGTTATCAAGTGCTTCAACGGCTCCGCTGCCTCACGCCAAAGAATCTTGAACTTACTTGTGTACGACCAGAGGCCTAGAATCAAGAAGATGCAGCCTAAAACCCATATTGCGTCGATTTGCGATGGGTAAGGTGGCTCAACTCCCACGATAACCGTATAGATCGCATGGGGCAACTTCGCTGCGAACCAGAGGGCGAAGCCGATCACCGCCATAGAGAACGCCCTCATCAACCGGTCCCTGAAGCCCCATCCTGACACCTTTAAGGCTTGATGGAAACTAGCTGTCGTTATCGATAGGATTGTGATGTAAGCGATGGCGGATACAACTTCAGATGGCATAGCCTTTGGCATAGCTAAGTTTATTGTATACAGGATTGTAAGCGCCGCTGAAACAGCGACTATCCAATAAGACCTACTCATCATCTTACACCTAAACCATCTCATCTTTCCTGGTAATATGGGGCGTTACTGTATCGCTTTCAAAATTCTTCATCGCTCTTTCAAAAGCTCTCCTCGCGTTATCCACATAATCCTTGAAGGATGAGCCTCCTCCTTGCTTGAATTCAAGGCCTAGCTGTTTGTACAAACGCTTCAAGATCGCTTTCTCCAGGAATTGAGAGCAGTAGCCGAAGATTCCTTCCAAAGCCTCAGAGAAATCTTCTAGCCTATCCGGCAACTCCTCCCTCTTAAGGCCTTTATGCACTTCAAGATACCGATATATCGCATGGCGGAGCTCTTTGCCAAGAGCCAAAAGACCTTCATCTACCGCTTCGAGAAGCATACTATCGAAGTCCCACTTATTCCGCGAGGCTCTTCCCGCCCTTCCGGCAGAGAATATACTCATTTTAGTAAAAATCGTCGGTTGGATATAAATTACGTTACCGGGACCGACAAGCCTCAATGACATGAATACGTATGGAGTACGTAATCTTAAAGAATCAGGTGCGGGCGAGCCTTCTTCGTCTAAAGGCGGAATAGTTATTTCTTGAGGATCTTCTCAAACTTCTTTGACAGTTCATACATTCCGTAGAGTAGGAGTACGGAGATTGCCAATGGAGTTATCAATAGATCGAATGTTTGGATGGTCTGCGTTCCTAAGCCAGCTACGGCCATGAAGGCGGTTATCCTCCTGAACGCCATGAGGAATAGCGCGACGACCACTAAAGCCCATGCTCGGAACACTCCGGTTATCCGCATTAAGCGATATGCGTAGTATGCCGCGGCAAGCTGGAGTATGATTGAGATAACTCCAACGATGTTCGGTGCGGTCAGCCACTCAACCATGGTAGGGTCACCTCCCCTTCCTTGCCGCTTTGGCAAAGGCCTCAACAAATCTTTCCTCAGTAGTTCTTCGCGGCGTTCCGGTTAGGAGTCCTTCAAGGTCCTTGAATGAAACTCCGATCTTCATTCCCTCCGAAGTGATCTCGAACTCTCTAAGCTGCTTGTCATGGTCGCTTCCACGAATCTTGAGTATAGTCAACGCTTTCCTCAAAGAGGATTGGACCTCAACAATCCTCAGAAGGATTATGCAGTCGACTAGGAAGCTGAGTCCGACACCGGTTACAACGAGGCGGTCGCCAAGGACTTCATGCGACTCAGCTGTGAAGACGCTTGTCAACTCCTTCATCCTGAGATGATTGATCATCCGGTACAGTTCACCGCGAAGCTCTGAAGCTGGAATGAAGGCTTCTAGGTGGCTGATCGAATCGATTACTATGCGTTTAGCATTTATCTCCTCTATGATAGGATCTATCGGATTTCGCGATTCAACGAATTGAGCTAGGACCGGTGGGCTTGTGCATACGACTCGAAGCTTTCCTTCAGCCTCAAGCTTCCGTATATCCCAGCCGAAGCTCGCAGCGTCGCGGTATATCTGAGCCGGCATCTGCTCAAAGGTTACGTAGAGACCATTCTCATTGAACTTGGTCGCCCCGTTCACAATGTACTGTAGGGCAAGCGTGGTCTTCCCTGTTCCAGCGCTTCCAACGACCAAGGTGACGTCTCCGCGCATAAGACCGCCGTGGAGCATCGCATCGAGCTCAGAGATTCCAGTCGGCGCTCTCAACCTTCAACGCCTCCTTCAATCAACGTGGCGAGCTTCTCTTGGATCTCTTTATCCTTACTCGTGTTTAAGCTGACTACGTCGAGTTTTCCGAAACGCTCTTTACGGAGAACTCCAAGCTCCACAAGCGTCGAGATCTCAGTCTCAACGTCCTTTGGCATCATGCCGATTCTTCGAGCGATACTATCAACCGTATCCAGTATGCCCGGATTCATGTGAAAAAGACGCAGTAGCTCCGCCTTGATCTCAGTTCCAATCAGTTTTTTAGAAAGCTCATGTAAGCCAGTCTCATTCAAAAGGCATCCACTTCTCTACCGGCTTACAAGAAGACTCGGTGTAACTTTCATATAAGCCTGCTCCGCCTGCTCGATAGCGGCTTCAAAGTCTTCTGGAGGCGTATCCAAAGCGAGTTTGCGATAGATCTGCCTCGCGATCATTCTCTCCAGTACAATCGCGGGTTCACCGAAAATCTCTTTGAGACATCTCCTCATTACGTCGACCTGAATACCCATTTCATCACGCTTGAGGCCCTTATGCTTCTCTAAGCACTCGAGCAAAGATGTCTTAGCCCCTTCGCCTAAAATCTGGGAGATAGTATCCTCGAAGCACTGGAGAAAGAATGAGCTGAATGCTTCAGCCTTTTCATTATCCAAAAGTCTCAGCTCAACTTCAGAAGCCAGCGGCACTCTTAATATACAGGCATATGGAGGATTTAATCTTACTTCGAGATCCTTACCCGAGAAGTTAAAGGTCTTAAACTACATCAGCCTCAGCCCAGGCGTAGCCGCAGTTTTAGTTTATTCAATGTACAGCGTGCCCTACATGCCGTTACTCGGCTGTGAGAGGCTTCATCTCTCTTTCTACGAGTTTAGCCTCTCTTAGATCTAAAGCTTCTTCAAGCATTGGCGCTATGAGGATAGACTCGCTCTTTTCAAATCGGCTTCTGTTCAACTGCAAGAACCCGATAAAAGGCTCGAACCCGCTTTTGGTTGTCAGGTATTCAAATCCGTCCAGTAGCACGACTCTCTGTTTAGCGTTCTCAAGAAATCTCTGGATCAAGATGGAAAGGTCTTGAAGCGAGTCAACAGCTATCTCTCCTTTCGCTCGCTCCTCGGTCAGCCAGACGATAGGCGTCTTCTCCAACCCGTACTTCCTCCTAACATTCGGCGGAAACTCTCGGGTGATGCAAAGTCCTTCCATGCCGCTCAAAACATGGTCAGCGAAAACCTCGAAAGCCTTCTCCACGTCATTCTTAACCAGATATGAGCGGCCGAGTTCCAGCTCAAACCGCCTCTTAGCGACTTTAGCTACCTCTTTCATGGGCGTTATTGTTAGCCTCTCTGTCTCAAATAGTGTCGAAGCAAGTTCAGCGTATAAGCTTAAGACAGCTAGGTCGCTGTCGTCTTGTGTTAGACCTTTCTGGCTTCCAAGAGCTAGGATGCCGTACACCGTCTTTCCAAAAAGTATTGGAGCGCAATGTATGCTGGCGGTCTTCAGAATACTTGGCTCGCCTTTTCGAACGATCTTCGACAATTTCTGGTTCTCCTTTGCCGCCTCAAGTTCAACAAACCTTCCATCGAGCGGGTAGCTCATGTCCACGTCATCTCCCTCTATCCTGCTCTTGAAGCCTTTTACCTTAACAGCGTTCTCTTCACGGTCGATGATCAAGGCCGCAGCGACATCCATTTGGAGATCGTTTAAAGCTGTATCAAGAATCAAATCCAGACCGGTGGATAGGTCAGGGGATTTCCTCAACCTGTCCCTGAGCGTGGATATATTGTCTATCTGGCTTATCTTCTGGATCAGCCTCTGGGTTATGCCCTCATTTAGCGCCTTAATCTCCTCGAAGCGCTGCCTAAGCTCCTCCTCCATCCGTTTGCGCTCGGTGATGTCTTCAATCATCCCGTCGAAATAGAGAATGTTGCCCCGCTCGTCTTTCATTGTCTGAGCGCTTACAGCGCCCCAGAAGGGTGTGCCATCCCTCTTCTTAAGACGAAGTTCGACTCTCGAAACTTTTCCCTCACGGGAGAGACGTTCACTAAATGCTTTACGATCTTCAGGAGTCTCATACAGGTCAGAAACATTCGCCTGAAGGAACTCTTCCACAGAGCTATATCCGAACATGCTTGCGATGGCTGGGTTAGCAGCCAAGAATCTGCCTCGAGGACCAGGACTATTCCTATACAATCCCACAGGGATGTTGGAATGCAAAGTCCTGTACTGTTCCTCAGACCGCCTTAACGCTTCCTCCATCCGTTTGCGTTCGGTGATGTCTCTAAATACCGCCAAGGCCGCTGGCTCTCCTCCATATTCAATCCTTGCTGCGTTTATCTCATCCAATCTTTTCTTACCGTCTTTTGTGAGACTTTCAATTTCATATGGCGCTACCTGCATGCCTGCCATTCTTTTAGCCAAATTCTTCATCACAATGGCCTCGCTCTCGGCTGTCAAGATCCCCGTTCTTGCGAAATTCTTTCCAAGCAACTCTTCCCTTTTGAAACCAGTTACTTCTTCCAGTCTACGGTTAACTGCTAAAAATTTGCCATTTGCATCAACGATGGCAGCAGGATCGGGCATAAGAGTGAACAAAACTCGGAGGCTCTTTCCGGATACCTTCAGTTTCTCTCCTACCTCTAGATCGCGTCGATTAGACCCTTTCATCCTTCAAACCTTTTCCTTACAATATAGAGGCGCATCGAGAAAGATTTAATCCTACTTCAAGATGCCTATCAAGGAAGCTTAACGTTCTAAACTAAATCGGTTTCAGTCTTGCTGTTGCGTTCCGTCTATGGAATTAAGTAAGGGTTTCTGAGTCGGGTTTCCTCGATTGATGAGAGAATACTTTCATTTCTCAAGATCCATCTCTCATGCTCTAAGTGCTAAGGGAAAGTTTTTTTTGGGGGATTTGACCTCTCGATAAAATATGCAGTTGGTTGCCTTCCTCCTCAGTCTGGTCTCTATAGCGGTCTTAAGGGTTCTGATAGGGGTCTTAAAGTTCCTCACAGCACTTATCGCCAAGTTGGCTGGCGCTGCCCACAAGACGTACCATGACCGTTTCTCTCCTCTTCTGTAGGGGATCAACCTCCTGGCTTAGCCGGAAATTGGGGTAGTGCCTTAACTATTTTGAGTAAAATTCTTCAATGGTGACTTTTTAGAGACTTGGAATTTCTCTCGCATTTCCTTCAAATAGCAATATTAGCGGAGGGTCGAAACGTAATGTGGGAATAGTTGTTGTGTAGCACAAAGCAACTTCTTGCTATTCCCCTTGGGCCATAGGTGCCTGAGCTATGAGATGAACCGAAACCGAACCAAAAGGAGGGAATGAGAATATGAAAATGAAAGCCCTTGCAGGAATAATAACAGCACTGTTCATAGCAAGTATACTTTCAAACGCATACGCGTCCCCGCTGACTGTCGATCTCCTCGCCGGCCGGAACTTGGATGTCGGGAATCTCATTGTTGAAGAAGTGGACATTGATGGCCAGCATTATCTCAATATCACATACGTCGTCGCTGCAACCGAGGTAGACCCTGATGGAGTACCCGATACAGGAGATGAGTACCAAGCACAATGGTACTTGCTCGAGACGCATCTAGCAGTAGTGTCCAGTATAGGTGCTTTCCCAATGGCGAAAGGTGGCCCGAAGGTAGGGCACTTCCCCTTAGGGGACGAGTTCGATCCGCCTGCCGAGGACGGAACTGGTGGCACAATGAGCGTCAGTTACTATGTGCCCTATACCGCAGGCACAACCGTTTTCATCGGAGCACAAGCTAAAGTCGCGCAGTTTGATTGGGTAATGGTAACTGCAGATCCTGATGGAGTGCCCGGTTCAGGAGATGAGTATCAGTACGATGCCTACTTAGCGATTCTAGAGGAGACAGCGTGGGCTAATGGATTGGGCTTCGTCGGTAGCAACTGGGCTATGTACTTCCAATACCCTGCTGCAGCTTGAAACTCCAGCGATGTACCAGTGACTTAAACCCCCTTCACTTTTTTAGATTACTTTCATTTTTACGGTTTGATCTCTCACGGTCTATGCGCTAGGGGAGACTTTCTTTCTGAGGTTTGACCACTCGGTAAAATGCGATTACTTCCATCTGCTTTCTCTTCTTCGCTTTCTAGCGGTTAGATCACAGGCCGCGTACCAGGAGCATGAGAAGACAACAATCCTCAACAAGATGCATCTCCCGTTGAACCTGCATCACCACTCAACTCATAAACGCATATGGTCCAAAAGCATATAATAGAACAAACACATGCTTACAACTCTAAATAGTTGATAGCCTCAACTTGTAGTATTCAATTCGAATAGTATCATGTGAGAAGGGCTTACTTCATCCTTGAGAGGGGTGACCGCGATTGAGTTTTCCCTTCGGAAAGATCTCTCCTACGATTCTTGAACGGATAGTCTTCAAGTATCTAGGTGTGAAACGCGCGGATATAATTCAAGGGCCGGCTAAAGGTGAAGACGCTGCAATCGTACGCATTGGCAAGAACCTTTTGGCTCTTTCATGCGACCCGATTAGTGGAGCATTGAGAAGAATCGGATGGCTAGTGCTGAACGTTTCAGCCAACGATGTCGCTACCCGCGGCGTGAAGCCGCGATGGTTTCTATCTACAATGATGCTCCCGAAAGGAACGCGCACGAATTTCATTAAGAGAATATGTAGAGAAATCAATCAGGCCGCCATAAGACTGGACATAGGGATAGTAGGCGGGCATTCAGAAATCACCCCTGGAATAGATCACCCACTCATCATTGGATTCTGCGTCGGGGTTGTCGAGAAGAAAGGCTATGTAACTACACGCATGGCGCGTAAAGGAGATGAAATAATTCTAACGAAAGGGGTGGGAATTGAAGGGACAGCTATTCTCGCCTCGGATAGACGTAAGATGCTGATGAGAAGCTTTGATAGAGAGTTCTTGAGAAGAGCTGAGAGCTTTTACGACAGGATTAGCGTCGTCGAGGAAGCCTTGGCAGCGTTTAATCTAGGTGGAGTTTCAGCGATGCACGACCCTACTGAGGGTGGGGTTGCAGGTGGGCTTCACGAGTTGGCCGATGCCTCTGGAAAAGGCTTTGAAGTGTACGAAGAGAAATTAACAAGTGAACCTGAGACCTTAGAGATCTGCAGATTCTTCAAGATAGATCCTCTAAGGCTGATAAGTTCTGGATCACTCTTGATAACTTGTCTCCCAGAGATGACTGACAAGATATTGTCCAAGCTCCACTCGATGGGCATAAACGCTTCATCTATTGGAAAGGTAAGTGCTTCGCGAGATCGAGTGATTGTGAAGAAAAGCGGTGTTCATCGGAAGCTCCGGCGACCCCTAAGCGATCATCTCTGGATCGCTCTAAGTAGAAGGTTTTAGAGTGAAATCGAGCAGAAAACCCGGATCCCATTAGGAGTCAGGATGATTTGCATCTCTGCCTGAATGCAGACCCCTATCCCCCGTTCCGCCAAAAGGTTTTCGCAATCATATTTTCAGGCCGAAAATATTCCTATTGGAATCGGAAGCTACGCATCAATTTACATTATAACCGGGGGATAGGCATCCCAAAGGATAAGACGAGCATTGGCCAGAGGCTATTCCTACTTTGTAGTGGGTCGCCTGATAGATTTGAAGGTAAAGATAAAAGCATTGAAGTAAAATCAGATATGATGGTGAACATGGAACCAGAAGAAATACGGAATAAAGTCGTTCTTCTTCTAAAACGTTATGACGTTAAGAGAGCGGCATTTTTCGGCTCCTTCGTGAGGGGGGAACATAGGGGAGATAGCGACATAGATATTCTTGTCGAGTTTGAAGGGGAAAAAAGTCTGCTCGATCTTGCAAGACTGAAAATAGAATTAGAGAAAGTTTTGGGGAGAAGAGTTGACGTTTTGACTTATGCTTCTTTACATCCTCTGCTCAGGGATAGGATTTTGCAAGAGCAAAAAGTGATTTT
>Ga0315308_1001414_pt1 | contig 13784 bp, 11 predicted proteins | sample TDP3_MG_FD_203078 | JGI IMG/M metagenome (GOLD analysis project Ga0315308, IMG submission 203078) | Freshwater sediment microbial communities from Lake Towuti, South Sulawesi, Indonesia - TDP3 | ecosystem: Environmental > Aquatic > Freshwater > Lake > Sediment | place: Indonesia: South Sulawesi... | reverse complement strand
CTCCCCGTGGGTCACGATGCGTGTTCTTAAAGCCCTTGGGCAATTCGATGAGGCGGAAGTGGTTGGTCCCCGGTCTATGCGACGGTGCGAACCCAGGGTAACCCAACCCTAGGAAAACCTATGGAAAGGGGAGGGCGATGGGCTGATCCGGGGAGGAGATCAGACGAGCCCCAGCGTGAGAATCGTTAAGAACGCGGCATGCCTGGCCGTGTTGCTGGCTTGGGGCTCGGTGACCGTGGGGCTGACGGGCGTTCAGGAGCCGTGGCAGTCGATTCAGGGCAACCCATCCTTCTACGAGGCCAATCCCCTTGACTACCTCTGGGTCGTCAACACGGTGGGCCCTGACAAGATCCCGGTCGTTGCGATGCCGCCGGAGCTCTTCCAGAAGTACCCGGACAAGGTTATCGGAAGCTTCCAGAGGCTGGTCCATGCAGGGCCTGAGTACATGGAATGGCTCTCGAAGAACTACGGCGTGAACGAGCAGCAGCGCCTTGACACCGGAGCCGCGCATGAGCCCTTTGCCCCGGCCAACTTCTTCGTCGTGCCCACCGAACACAGGATCGAGTGGCACTGGCTGCTGAGCAGCAAGGCGATCGACCTGGGCGCAAGGCAGGTCATGTACGAGGAGCCCGAGTTCTGGCAGGGCACCGGCTACAGCGATGTGATGAAGGAGAAGTACCGGGAGCTGTACGGCGAGGAGGTGACCTGGAAGGACAGGACCTGCACGTTCCTCCAGAGGTGGCGGATGGAGAGGCTGAAGGAGAAGGTGCTCGGCGATGCATATCTGGAGCTCTTCCGCAGGGTCAAGGACAAGGACGCCGGGGTGACGACCATAATTCCGATGCACGATATCGCCAGCTACCAGCTCGCCAGGATCACGTCCTGCTTCGTCCAGGCCATGAAGAATCCGGACGCCGATGTCGTCCAATCACAGACCTGGGACTGGGCGCTGGAGTGGGCGAGCGATGAGAAGGTCGCAGCATACGTCGACCTTGCCTACTGGGTTTTCAGCTCCAAGTTCCGCAAAGACCTTGGGCTCTGGCTTCTGACTGACCCCGTGGACGATCCACTGAATGTGGAGATGCAGAACCTTAGGGACTACAGGTCCGCGGTTGACGCCGGGATACTGCTTGGCTTCTACACCCATCACATCCCTTGGCCGGCCAGCCGCATCAACGCGATACGCAATTCGGGCTGGAACAGCTATGAGCTGGAAGTCACCCAGAACTTCAGGATACACCATTCGGGGCTGAAGTTCGGCAACTCAAGGCTGGAGCCCGAATCCTATCCCAAGCTGGGCTTCCTCTACTCGCAGGCCAGGAACTACGTGACGTACACAAGTAAGGAACCACCCGGGCGCGACCCGCTCAAGGATGTCACCCGGTACTTCGCTGAGGACGTGCTCAAGCGCGGGCAGGAGTTCCAGATCATGGAAACCGAGCTCATAGATCAGCCCGGCATGCTGGACGACCTTGCGGTGCTTGTGGCGGACGGGGAGGCAGGCGGGTTCATCCCGGACAGATCGTGCGCGGATGCGCTGGTTGAATGGATGCGGTCGGGCGGCACTGTCCTCTGGCTGGGTCATCTGGGGAGCTTCCAGGGCGTGCCGGAGTACTCTTCGTCATCGCTTGCGTACCTCGCGGAGAAGATCGGGGTTCAGCTGTCGGATGCGCGGGTGACCCATCCTGGCGCGGTCAAGATCGAGCTTGAGAAGGGGGGCGGGGACTTCGACCTGCCCGCCGGGATCTACCTGACCGAGCCCTTGAGCTTCGCCGACGTTGCGGGGGCCGAGATCCTCTACAGGCTGCCCGGCGGCAGGGTCTTCGCCTGGTCCAAGGTCTTCGGAAAGGGCAGGCTCGTCTACTTCGGCTACCCCACAGCCGAGATGCGCTACAGGTCGACCGAGCACTGGGCCATAATCAGGAAGCTGCTCTTGGATCAGGGGGTCGTGCCCAGCGAGGACGGCTTGATCCGGTTCCAGAGGACGGTCAACGATCTGGAGGACTACGAGGTCATCTGGCTGCCCTTGAAGTCCGGTTCGTCCAGGGCGAGGATAGCGACAAGAAGCTGGGCCTCGGACGGGGAGCAGGTCTTCTACGCGACGGTCAACGCTAGCAAGGACCTGGTCGTGATGAAGACGCCCTACTTCTCGGTCTTCTCCGAGGATGCCATACCCGTTAACACCAGCTACAGAGGCAATCTGGCGGAGATCCTGCTTGAATCAAGGGGCAGGTCATGGACCGTCGGATCCAACGCGACTGGGCCGGAGGCGGCCTATGTCTATCTGCCCGCGCCCGACAAGGTTGCGAAGCTGCTCGTCTCGGGGGCCGAGGTCCAACCCGCCCAAATCGTGAAGGTCGAACTGGCCACATACTCAACCCGTGTTGAGATACACTTCAAGGACCAGTTGCCCCGTATCCCGGGCGGCCCCGGGCAACCGATCGACGAAGGGTTGGCAGCCGCCGGTTCCATGATTGGCATGGGGCTTCTCGGGCTGCATGGTCGAGCAGGAAAGTGGGTGTCTCCTTTCCGGCGGCTCGACTCCTCTCCGTTAGACTTATTAGGAGGATCGTTGCCCGTGCGTGCCACGTTCTACAAAGGCCAGTAGGGTTGTTGTGAATGTCTCAGGCAAATGACGCAGGGGCAGTTGCCATAGAGCTTGAGGACCTTTCCAAGACCTTCCCTGGAGGGGTTCGGGCAGTTGATGGGCTGAGCCTCAAGGTGAGGAGGGGCGAGGTGTTCGGTTTCCTGGGTCCCAACGGGGCCGGGAAGACCACCTCCATAAGGATGATGGTGGGCCTCCTGAGGCCTACGTCCGGGAAGGTCACGATAGAAGGGCAGCCGATAGAGAAGGCTCCGAGGGAGCTTCACGCCAAGATCGGGGTCTGCCCACAGGACATCGTTGTCTGGAACCTGCTGAGCTGCAGAGAGAACCTCACCATGATGGGGGCGATGTACGATGTGCCGGCAGGCGAGGCGAAGAAGAGGGCCGATGCTCTGCTACAAGCAATGCAGCTGACCGACAAGGCCGGCGCCCTGGCCAATACCCTTTCCGGGGGCATGAAGCGGCGCCTGAATGTGGCGATGGCCCTCGTGCATGACCCCGACATAGTCGTTCTGGACGAGCCGACGGCAGGGCTTGACCCCCAGTCCAGGCTGGTCGTGACCGAGTACATAGATGGGCTGAGGAAGGGAAAGGACAAGACGATAATCCTGACGACCCACCAGATGGACATAGCCGACCAGCTGAGCGACCGCGTGGCCATCATCGACCACGGCAAGCTGCTGCAGCTGGACGCGCCCGAGAGTCTGAAGGACCGCATCGGCAAGGGAGACGTCTTGGATATCGCGCTCATGGACCCCTCCAGGAATGAGACCGCGATCGCGACCCTGAAGAGGGTGCAGGGGGTAAGGGAGGCAGCGCAGGTTGAGGACAAGGTGGAGGTGCGGGCCCTGGACGTTGCAGGCAAGATACCCGAGATCCTCAGGGTTTTGGAGGCAGCCGGCGCGAGGGTCTCGGATCTGTCCTTGAGGAGGAACACTCTGGAGGATGTGTTCATAACCCTGACGGGCAGGAGGCTAAGGGAGTGATCTCATGAGGCTTCTGGCTATCGCATCCAAGTTCCTCAAGGAGAGGATGAGGAACCGCAACGTCCTGGGTATGCAGCTGGCCTTCCCTGCCGTCTTCATGCTCGTGTTCGGCATTGCCTTTAACCTTGGGGGCCTGGGGAAGAACCAGCCCTACGACATACTGGTCATCAACGAAGACCAGGGGACGTTCCTTGACTTTGCGGCGACGAACTACAACTATGGCGAGGACCTCGTTGAGGTGATGCGGAGCGTGACCTATGAGAACAGCACGCTGTCTATGTTCAAGCTCAGCAACGGCACGAAGGAGGAGTCCAGGGACATCCTCATGGATCGGGAGGTTGCGTGCGTCGTGTTCATCCCACCGCAATTTTCAGAGGCCATGGAGGCTTTGGCGAATACCACCGTTCGCAGGGCGCTCACATCCCTCGTGGGCGAGGGCATCGTGCCGCCCCTCGGCGGGCCAATGCCTGTGGAGGGCCAGGTCGATGCCACGGTCAGGATCGAGGGTGACCCCGGCTACATGGGGTTCGGAGCTGCCCAGGCTCTCGTCCGCGGCGTTCTGGAAGCGTACATCCGGGGCGTACAGGCCTCTGCCTTGGAGTCGGTGTTGAAGGACTTCCCGGGCGTTCCCGTGCCGGGGGACCCTCGGGACCACATACTCAGCGAGGTGGAAAGCGTGTCGGGCACACAGATGTCAACGGCCTTCGACTACTTCGCGCCGGGCATCATGATCTTCGGGCTGCTCCTCGGGGTCATGTCCGTCGCGGAGTCCCTTGCCAAGGAGGTCGAGGAGAAGACGCTCTCACGCCTGAAGATCTCACTGATGACATCGTTCGACTACCTGGCCGGGTCGCTCCTTTCATGGACGCTATTCGGGGCATTCCAGGTCCTGATCCTGTTCGGAGTGTCGTTGGCCATCGGCTTCAACTGGGTCGGCGGCCTGGGCAGCCTGTCGCTGGCGATCGTGATAGGGTGCGTCGTGGCGATTTCGAGCGTTGCGCTGGGGATGCTGATAGCGGGCCTGGCCAAGAACCAGGAGCAGGCCGCAAGTCTGGCGACCCTGATAGCGGTGCCCATGAGCTTCGTCGTCGGGGTGTTCATCTCCTACCCACCCGGCCTGTTCGCCGACATGACCGGCGTGTTGCCCTGGCGCCAGGGCCTGGTGGCCTTGCTGAAGACTCTGTCCTACGGGGCTGAGGTTGGCGAGGTTATGCCCAACATCATCGCCATCGTGATCGAAACCGTTGTCCTGTTTGCGCTGGGCCTCTTCGTCTTCTCGAGGAAGAAGATGAAGGCCGAGTGAAGACGGCCCATGATGGAGGGCATGGAGGACGATCCGATAAGACTCAGCACCGTTCTTGTCTGGGGCAGTGGAAGCCTGCCCAGGAAAAAGGGCAAGGCGGCTCCGTGGAAGACCTTGTCAAGGAGCACCGCGATAGGCCGGAGCCTTTCTGGTCCTCATTTTCTGGGCCTCGTGCTGGAGGTCAACGCCGCTCGTCTTCTCCCCAGACAGACAGCCGTATATGGCGTCCACGGGGTCCCCAACCAGATCAACGAGGTTTGTGACTCCCCTGGCTGTTGAGACCCAATCCGAGAACGCGTTCTCGGAGGCAATGCTCAGGGACCCCTTTCCGTGTCCATACAGGTTCATGGCCGCCTCTCTGGACTTCTTCTCCACCTCGTCGGAGACGGATGAAATCCCTTCCAGGCTAGGGTGGAGGAGGTTTGTGTATCTTATTGCGGATGGATTGGATTGCCGAAACCCAGCCTGGTGGGCTGCTGTACACGTCGTCCTGCTCCCAGGCGGCCTGGGCGCTCTGAACATGCCAGATGAGGTCATCGTGTCGTGCCAGTGCAAGGCGTCGGGGTCGATGCCTCCTTCCTTTCGAGCCGTTAGTCCTCAATGCTGATTCTGGCGTACCTGATGGTCGAATCGAGCTGGCCCAGCAGGTCGATCGTGTTGGATGGCAGACACCCGGCCCTCGCGGTGGCCGTGTAGAAACTGGTAAGCGGGGAGCGGATGGGGATTCTGGCCAGCGGGCTTGTGGAGCCGTCCGGAAGGAGCTCCATGAGGTAGTTGCCGGACAGGTCTGTCCTTGGACCTTTTGGGTACTGAAGGTGGAAGATGATCAGGAGCCGGTTGTCCGGGGTGACATGAAACCGGCCCGGTCCTGGCACGGGGTGGTTTGAGGATTCCTCCCAGCTGACCAGCGGCCCGGATCGCAGCACCCGCCCCTTGCGGAGCAGTGCGTGGTTGAGGGCGATGGTCTGCCGCTCGCCCGGGAAGAACTTCTCGCGCAGCCGCTCGTCCAGCGCCCTCTCCAGCCACAGGGTGTGTACGCCTCCGTCGGGCTCGAGGAAGAGGTCCCAGGGGGTGATCCAGCCCGCCGTCTTATCGCGGCTGGATACCTCCAGCCAATCAGCGAAGGGCCTCTTGGTCACATCCGGGCACCATGTGAAGAAGAGCCGGCGGAAGTCGTAGTCCCAGGAGCTGCCGGTCAACTGGAGCTTGTACTCTGCCCACTCCCTGTAGGGTTCGTGTATGTCGCTGACCCCGCAGAAGAAGATGGCTCTGTCTCGCAGGGCAACGCTGGGATAGCAGACCCTTATCGGCTGTGGCTCATCGTAGGTTGCGCCCCAGGGAAATGACAACTTGCCGCATCCGGACCACTCACCCATCCGATCGTAGAAGGACCACAGGGCGTGGGTGTACCCGATGTTCTGGAAGAGCATGATCTCATGGTTCTTCCCGTCGACGGCCAGGCTCCGGTAGGAGTGCTCGGTGAACGCGGGCTCGGGTTCGCTCCACTTGGGAAGCATGGTCAGGTAGGGCTTGCCCGGGGATTCAACGCGGAAGACCAGGACCCTGGGTTGTGCGGGGCCCGACTTCGCGTCAATGGTCGTCAAGGTTGGGTTAACTGACATGATCAGCCGGCCATCGTCGAACACCCCTATCGGCGATGGTTCCCTGGTGCGTTCGACACAATCACGTTGCCCGAGCCTCCACCCATCGTTTCCGCGCTCAAGAAGCGTCCACCTGGCGTTGTTGAGCGGCTTGGCCCCGGGAACGTTCTCCATCCCGCTTGCCAGCACATGGCCTTGGTGACGAACTAGGCAGGTGTTCCCAAAGCACCACAAGGGCCCGGCCCCGTTGTCGAACGGTTCGAAGGTGTACACATCTTCCTCCACCTCCTTTCTCGCCCTCAAGGTCTCATTCCCCATGCTGGCCCGTCCTCCCTGCACCTGACGGTGAAGTTCGATCTGACCCTATTCATGCGTGGCGCCGTTGTCTGCGGAGTCCTGTTCTAGTAGTGGTATGGGTCAACTGTACCCTCTGGCAGGTTCACGTCCTTGGACCCAGCTTCCTGAGTCAGAGCTACAGACGCTCAGCAAACTCGTCGACATCGACCTTGGCTAGCTTCAAGACTCCTCTCAAGGTTCCGATCTTGAGTTCCTTGTGCAACGGCACCACGGTTCCTATCTTTCCGGTCTCGGTCATTTTGGACAGCCGCACGTGGCTGCCGGACCTTCCGCTGATTTGAAAGCCGAATTCCCTGCAGAGTATCTTCACGACTGCCCGACCGGAGACCTTCCTAAGCCTGGGCACCGACGGTCTCTCCGCGGACCTCGAACGTCGAAATGATCGAGCGCGTTTTCCCTTTGCATGGGAATTCCTGCAAGTAGAGCTCCGTTGCCTCTTTCAGATTCGCAATGGCCTCTTCTACGGTCCGCCCTTGGCTTACCGTTCCCACTTCTGGGCATTGAGCGACATACATGCCTTCTTCCTTGTGAAGGACAGCCGTTAGCACGGCCATGCAACCACGAGCGAGATCGATCTAGCGTATTGCCTTTTAACCGTTTCTTCCCGGTTCCCAGTTCCCAGTCCCTGTCTCCGGTCCCGACTCTCCTCTGGAACATTTGCCTGACAGAGGGCGTTTGGCGTTTCCGGTTTGCCTCGATGGCAGTGAAAGCCTTTCCTAGGACTAGGGTCCGGTTCCGGGTGCCAAGCCTCTATTCCGTCGCAAGGCGGCCTAAGCAATCTCCTTGGCGAACCGCTCCACCTTCGCGAGGGTGGGGAAGGAGCGATCCCTGCGCTGGATGTGGAGCTCCGCCGCAGCGACAGCGAAGTCAGCAACCTTCTGCAGCTCCCATCCCTTGGTCAGTCCGTAGACGAAGGCTGCGTTGTACACATCCCCCGTGCCCGTGGGATTCACGACCTCCACATCGTGGGGCCTTGCCTTGATGATGTCCTTGCCGGCCACGATTGCAGACCCAGCCTTGCCGAGGTGAAGGGCGACCATCTCCGGGCCCGCCTTGAGCAGCTCCCTTGCCCCCTGGAGGGGGTCGGCTTTCCCGGTGAGCTTCTCAACCTCATCCTTGTTCGCGAAGAAGACATCGGTGTGGCCCAGCGCGACGAAGACCGACCTTACCCTGTCCCGGGTCCAGCCCCGGTAGTCCCAGCCCACGTCGAGGGAGGTCTGTGCGCCGTGCTCCTTGGCAGTTCGGAGGATCTCGGCGGTTGGCCTGCCGAGCATACGGTCCGCCCACCAGTACCCTGACCGGTGGACGTGCTCCACCCTCTCGACCAAGGAAAGGTCAAGGTCATCGAGGCGAAGCTCCCTGTTGGAGCCCAGGGTGGCAAGGTAGGATCGCTTCCCGTCCTGGAACGAGAAGGCAAGCGTAATGCCGCAGGTCATGCCTTTCTTCCTTTTTGCCTTGACCTCGACGCCGTGCCGCTGCATCTCCGAGATCAGCCAGTCGCTCATGGCATCGTCCCCGAGCAGCCCCATGAACCTGGTTTGTAGGCCCAGGGTTGCGGTTGCCGCGGCGAAGTTCGCGGCGCATCCGCCGACCATCAACACGTAGTAGTCGATTATGGTGGAGGCCTCCTTGCGCGGGAAGTCGGCCAGGGGTTGGCTTATGAGGTCAATGTTGAGATCGCCGACGCTCACGATCTTCATTGCGTCACCTGGATGGGCTGACCTGCTTCGTGGACTTAAATTGATCGGTCGTTCGTTGAAGCGGCCGGGCGACTCCTTCTTCGGAGGACACCGTGGGCTGAAACTGACCATCGCCCTGACGCGTGCCATTCTGCAATTGCCGAATGTGCATGATCAAGATGAGTCGCAAAAGCGTGCATGGGAAAGCGCGAATACCCTCGGCTCTGACGCCCATGGCACGAGTGGATTTCATTCCGGGGGAGCGTAGGAACTATCAGTTCCACTTTGTCCCGGGGAACCATCAACTAGCGTTCCGGTCTAGGATTGTGCACGGCGATGCCTTTCCGGCATCGATGCCCAGGTGGGACGAAAATGGATGGAAAGACTGGTACTGAGAGATGCTTGGTGAAGGTCCTCCAGATTAGGGAGACTTTCTGGCTTCGCATTGTGGAGATGGAAGCATCCCATAGTCAGGCGGTCCAAGCGGGGGATACCGAGGAGCACGGGGGCGAGGCTCCGCCAGGCGGAGGTGCTTGGATCCAGTTGCCGGAAAGCCTCGTTGGCAAGCTCCGGACCGCGACTCGCACGAGTGGTCTGTCGCTTGAAAGCCTTGTCTACGACGCTCTGGACTTCTACCTTGAGGAGAAGATCTACAAGTGGTTGGCGGAGTCAATAGCCAGCTCTGAGGGCGGCCAAAGACACGCCTAGGATCGCGATTCCAAGGGCAACCCGCGAGGTCAGGGAAATCGCGCGCCGTCTACTGTGGATCGCTTGGGTCCTTCCGAGACCCCCAATTCTGGGGCAAAAAAACATATTATAGGCATACGCCCAGCCGGGGGCCGGTGGGAAGTGTCCTTCGGTGCCCCTGGGCATAAGCTCATGGAGCCTTCACAGGGACCTAGGTGCGGGCAGGCTATCGATACTTGACTTTCCCTACAAGGCAAAGGCCCTTGGCTTTGAGGATATCGAGGTGATCATGACCCACCTCGACGGGAATGCCCAGGTGCTAAAAGAGAGGTGCAACGACGCCGGCATAGCCTGGAACTGCGTGTCGGCCGAAAACAACTTCGCCCTTTTGGACGAACAGGGCAGGAAGGAACAGGTCGAGCTCGTCAAGTCGGCCGTTGACCTGGCCTGCACCGTAGGCGCCAAGATCGTGAGGGCTTTCTTCGGCCATGTGGCGGAGGAGCCTCCGGTTGGGCTCAAGTACCTCACCCTGGAGTGCCTGAAAGAGGTGGCGCGGTACGCGAAGGGCAAGGGCATCACCATCGCGATGCAGAACCACGGCAACTACTGCAACACGGCCGATGAGATCGTGGAGATGATAGACGCCGTGAAGAGCAAGAGCCTGCGGGCCTGTCCCGACACCGGGACCTTCCCGGGCAACGTCTATGCCGAGCTGGAGAAGCTTGCCCCCCTGGCTGTTCACATGCACGCCAAGACCTACGCCTTCAACGAGAAGGGCGACGAGACGAGGCTCAACTACCGCAGGATCTTCCGCATCTTCAAGGACGCGGGCTTCGAGGGCACATACTCTCTGGAGTATGAGGGGGAGGGCGAGGAATCGGAAGGGGTAGAGAGGAGCTTGGCCCTCTTCAGGCGCTACATCTAGGCTCCGGGGCCAACTCACAACTCGTGGGTCGAAGAAGAGTTTATATTCCTGCTCGGGCTTTGCAGGGCCCGGCCGCCCGCGGAGGACGCCAGCTTGTTCGGCGTCGTAGGAACCGTTGAGAGGATAGAGAGGAGGACCGGCAGCCAGGGAAACTACGCCCGCCTAAAGGTGGGGCTGGAGGGCGGCGAGGAAAGGAGCGTCTTCTTCGCCTCCACCGATGAGCCGGAGGAGGGGGGAATGCCCTGCCTGCTGCAGTTCATAGAGAGGGGGATCGTCAAGGAGGGGACGCACCTACTGTTCCACAGCCCCCCGGAGGAGAACCAGTGGTTCAGGTGGCAGGGGTACAAGGATCGATACGGCCTGTGGAAGAAGGGCCCGGGCGTCACGGTGGATGTCGACAGGCTCGTCCCAGTTTACGAGGCAGTCCCGTTCTGCAGGCTCAAGGGCTTCGTCACGGGACGGCTCGGCATCGAGGAGGTCACCACGGAAACGAGCATCATGGGCATAGTGAGGCATCGAATACTCCAAAGGCACTGGAGGTTGCTCTGGGGCGAGCTGTCCACGGGGCATGCTCCCCAGAATGCTTTGCGCGTGGCAAGGACGGGGACGGAGGACCTCATCGATGTGCTGTCCAAGGAGCTCAACATCCCGGACCTAGCCAAGGAGGCAAGCACGACACTGTCCACCTGCGAGGAGATCTCCAACGAGATAATGGCGTGGACCGGCTCGGAAGGGTACTTCTGCTCGGAGTACAACGTCTTGAGCCGCAGGTTGGGCCTGGTCGGCAGGGCCGATTTCGTGGGCCTAAGGCGGGCCAAGAGGAGCGAGGGCAGGGTCATCGAGTACAAGATCACCGACCAGACGGCCATGTACGAACAGAGGCAGGCATGGATAACCGGCAGGGCGATGCTCCAGGCGGCCACCTACGCGGAGGTGCTCAGGGAGGCCCTGAAAATTCCCGAGGCCGGCGCCGAGGTCTGGATTTTCGACAAGTGGACAGGAGTCAGGGCCCACCGGCACCAGAGCGAAAGGTCGGAGCTTGTGGAACAGCTTCAGCGATCTCTCTGGGCCCGGGACGAGTACCTCCACTGCGTGAGCTCACCGCTTCCCAACATGGACGACTACGGGAAGAGAAGGTGTAAATCGTGCAGCTTCAGGGAGGTGTGCAGGAGGCTGGTCGGCTACCAGCCGCACGGTTTCCTCTCCGGGGTTCGGGATGGGCTGGACTGGGAGGCGGAGGCAGGGTGGCGAAGCTTCGAGGCCACATCCCTGGAGGGCCCGTCTGAGGAAGGCGTCGTCATCCCGTCAAACGACATCCTTGAGTACGCCGAGGAGCGACTCAAGGTGAGGCTGAGGGACTGGGAGAAGGAGCTGTCGGTCTCGCCTGGATCGTTCGTCAGGCTCTCGCCGGTCGAGGCAACCCATGGCTGGGGATTCGGGGTGGTGCGGACGATCCAGCAGGAGGTCATGGACATAGCCCTCCGGGATCCCTTGACCCCGGCGCTCCTTTCCAACGGGAAGCTCAGGCTGGACTTCTCCGTGCCCGTGGACTTCTCGGATCGGGCCAAGATGGCGATCACCGCGATCGAGGTGCCCGGCGCGCTCACCGACGACGAAGATGTGAGAAAGCATCTGGAGGATCTCAGGCGCGCGGTGGAGTGCGCATCCTCGGTGAAGTCGTGCGCGGTCGAGGCGGATTTCGGGGATCTCAATGAGTCCCAGCAGAGGGCGGCCAGGATGATCATGGCATCAAAGCTGACCGTGATCCACGGGCCGTTTGGGTCGGGGAAGACCACGGTCATAGCCCGGGCTTCCCTGGAGCTGGCCAAGCTGGGAAGGAAGGTTCTGGTCACCAGCTACACCAACAACTCCGTGGACAATGCGATGGAAATGATCCGGGATCTATCGCGCAAGGAGGGCGTCTCGCTGAAACTGGTGAGGATCGCGACAGGCGGCAGGCCGAAGGACGCAGACGGCATCCGGGTCGTGGACTCACATCACTTCGGCAGGGACGACCTTTCCCTCATGCGGGAGGCGGACGTCGTGGCATCGACCCTGATATCGTGCCTGAGCAACGCGTTCAGGGACGCCTACATGGAGAAGGCTGGCTACCTCAAGCTACGGTACCTTCCCTTCGACGTGGCGATCGTGGACGAGGCATCGCAGTGCGTCCTGCCGTATGCCCTCATCCCGTGCCTGATCTCCAAGAGGTGGGTGCTGGTCGGCGACCACAGGCAGCTGGAGCCTCTGGTGCTTGACCCGCGGGCAGCCGGCTCGCTCACCAGCTGGTTCGACTTGGCCGTCAAGGACCTTGAGGAAAGCGGGGAGATTGTCATGCTGGATGTGCAGTACAGATGCCCGCACGAGGTGGGAAGCTTCCTTTCCCGGCAGTTCTACGGCTCGAGATTGAGAAACGACGAGGAGGGGCAGAAGCACGACCACCAGCCCGTATCGGTTGACGCAAGGGCGAGATCCGAGGAGATCAACGCCAAGCTGTCCAGAGCGGGCCTTGATCTGCAGCTGACACCCGAGGGCATATCGACCTTGGTCAATCCGCGCAACCATCTCATCTTCATCGACACGGCAGGCCGTAGCAGGGAGAGGGGGCGGCGAAGCAAGAGCAACTCGGGCGAGGCGGTCGTTGCCTCCGAGGCCATGGCGATCCTGGGCCAGGCGACGGACGATCTCCTATTCCTATCCCCCTACCGGGCCCAGAACTCCCTGGTCCGAAGGATGTTGGCCGGCGAGGTTAGGATGGGGACCGTGGACAGCTACCAGGGCCGGCAGGCCGACATAGTGGTCCTGAGCCTTGTGAGGAGCAACGCCAATGGCCTGCTTGGATTCCTCCGCAACGTCAGGAGGCTGAACGTGGCCATGTCTAGATGCATGAAGAAGCTCGTGGTCATATCCGACTCGGCCACCATAAGGATGAACCGTGCTGATCTTGAGGCACGGGAGGTGCTGATGGAGTACATACGGACATCCAGGGAGCTTGGCGGCTGCATTTCCCTAGCGCCGCAGAAGGGCGAGTCCATCGAAAGGGTCAAGCGGAGGGAGCTCGCCCTGAAGCCGACATTGAGGGGCAGGCCGGGCGCCATGCGATCGTCCCCGGCGGGCACCGGCCCGAGAACCGTTGAACGTGGCACCACCTAGCCTTGGCCGAATGATGCCTCGGCCAAGCAGTGCCCCTACAAAGATTTATACGGACCCCGCCGGCTGTTCGATCCGAGGCCATCGCATGTCAAGGTACCTCTCACCTCTGGTGGTCGGCCCGGACGGGCTGAAGCCGGATCCCATCAGAAGCTTCGTCAGGCGGGCGAATGCGCTGGAGAAGGAGACGGGGCGAAGGATAATCAGGCTGAACATCGGCGAGCCCGACCTGCCTCCCGCAAGGGTTCTGGAGGCATACAAGGAAGGGCTCAACTCGCCGGAGGTCGTGCAGTCAAGCAACTACCCGCCCGCCGAGGGCTTGGCGGCGCTGAGGGAGGCGATCTCACGCATGGAGGCCGAAAGCTTTGGGGTCAAGGTCCCCGACTCCCGGATCTACGTCACCCTGGGGGCGTGCGGGGCGTTGAAGTTCATCTTCAAGGTTCTGGGCGCGCGCGACGGCGGCAACAACGACCTCACAGCTCTTGCCCCGG
>Ga0315308_1001413_pt1 | contig 13788 bp, 17 predicted proteins | sample TDP3_MG_FD_203078 | JGI IMG/M metagenome (GOLD analysis project Ga0315308, IMG submission 203078) | Freshwater sediment microbial communities from Lake Towuti, South Sulawesi, Indonesia - TDP3 | ecosystem: Environmental > Aquatic > Freshwater > Lake > Sediment | place: Indonesia: South Sulawesi... | reverse complement strand
TGGTTAGTGCGGAAGGTATCACCCGATATTGGATCGGTCATTTCAGTGCCAAAGCCATCATAGTTTACTTGAGTCCAAGTTCCCAAATCTCCACTAGAACTCTCCCAGATTTCAACTCCATCGCCAAATCCCAAATAAGAACCGAATACTCCCGTTCGGGTCATTGTACCTGCGTAGATATGGTTGTTGAAGACCGCCATGATGTCAACTCCTTGGTTATTGGTAGAATCGCCGAAGGAGTTTTGCACCACCCTCTCCCAGTTCATTACAGTCTTGCCAATATCAACGGACCTCCAGATCTCAAAGGTGCCAGATGACGTATAATAGACGCCGTAGAGCTTACTATTGAAATCAGTCATAGGCACCGGGCTTACGCCACCGGGTAACCCATTTGAGGTAACCTGCTTCCAGTTCCCACTGATGAAGCTTTCACCTTCTTTTATCCACCAGAGTTGTTTATTCGAAAAATCGTACGCGTATAAGTAGCTGCCAAGAGGCTGGAATGCTACACCAGTGTTAACTGGAGTAAATAATTCTTCCCAGACTCGATCTACGGCACTTAGCATCCGGAATAGACCATACTCGTTACCGCTCGCATATGCGTAGAGGTTTTGACCAAAAACGAATAGTTCAGGGCCAGAATATGTCCCGGGTTGACCAAATCCATTCTGATTCACTTGGTACCAAAGTGGTGGGGCACTCGGGGAAGCTTGAGTGATAGTAAGTTGGCAAGAGAATAGCATTAGGGATATTAGCATGGCAACGGTGACAAAAGGCATGATTTTCTCTTTCATTCTCCTTTCTCCCAAGATTTCAGTACCACACGCTACATCTGACGTTATATAAGAGACTTGTGAAACTTTGGTCTCTTATTGTCTATATGTAAATACGTGCGTTCGGGTTTGGGTTTGGGATATAATTTCTATCCAACCAACCGGAATAAAAAATCTTAAGTGAGGTTATAAGAGTTCATGTTTTGAATGCCTATGCTAGCTGGGTTATTCCCAGTTGTTGGTTTCATGCTTATAGTAGCGGGCTTGATTCTGATATTAAGAGCAACAGGGGTTGTTAACAGAAGTAACCCATTTTTCAGATACAGAATAAGAATCGGTGAATTGTTGGTCTTTGTTGGCGTAATAATGATGGTTCTTAGTATAATTCTCTGAGCGCCACATGCTCGCCAAGATGCAATCTGTGTATGGGATAAAAATTCTATCTTTTTCTTCTTCTAACCCTCTCTTCTCCCTTACTTCTACTCATCGGCACACACTGTCAACTCATACACATAACCATCACAAACAAGACAGAGCCAAACCCAAAAAAAGAAAGAGGGAGCTTATGGTTAAGCTGTTCTTTGTTTTTGCGTCTAGTCCTAATCTTAGAATGGACCGTAGCCTGCGGCCCAGTTGAACCAGTTGGCGGTGTTAGTTCGGTCCGCGCTCCATCCTTGAAGTTCCAAATATGCGAGTGCTTGCTTAAAGGTAAATCCGGACATACCAGGTTTGGCTCGAATGGCTGCTAGGAAACTATCCATCATTGCATCGGTTAGTTTGATCCCGTCTTTCGGGCCGCCTTCGAAGGCACTGTATGCTCCATGAGTAAGCCCAAGGCGGACTTGGATGTTGTGCTTCCAGAAACCTGGTGTAAATCCGCGACAGAGACAGCCGCAGAAAGTTGGCGCGGGAATGGCTGCGTATACGTTGCCAATCATTAGAGCTACGAACGCAACAGCTACTAAACCCATAAGAGCTTTCTTCATTTTTCTCTCCTTCCAACTCTACTGCCGCTTAACTCCCTTATTATCCCTTATGGATGATACTTCTATACAAATTGTGAACCTCAAAGCGCCTTAAGGATGCACTATCGCGCGCGAAATTCGAACCTTTAATTAAGATGTTTAGATAGGTGCGTCTAGTTTCTGTCTCTCTGTTTCTAGTGTGTAAACGTAGGCAAAGGGTCGGGTTTGGGGATAGAATTTCTATCCCAAACCCAAACATAGAAATTCTGTCCCAACCATGAAGAAGAAGGCTCAAATCAAGGAGAAAATTACAGGGTTCCGTCGCTTTGTTTCTCGAGTTTTGCGCGCACCAATGTCCCGATAGTTTAATATTTGAACTGCATATATTCCAGAACAGGTGATTGTATGCCGAAGTTTTTGGCAGTCCACCCATTACCGGCTCCCGTAACACTTGAAGAAGCCGCTCCTGCAGGTAAATTGGCGAAGGCAAACTCTACGGTTGACGCCTATTGGGTAGGTGCTTGGGCTCAATGTAACAAAGAGGGCAAGATAGTTAAGATACTTTGTGAATGGAACGCCACAAACGCCGAGGAAGTCCGCAGAGTACTAGCAAAAGTTCCAATACCCCTTGAAGGCGTCTATCCGATGATGAAAGTAGACGCAGAAGATTACCGATAGCTTAGCGGAATGACATGAAGCCATAACCTCCCCTTTTTTTGAATTAATTTGCAAACCCAAATCTTTCGCGCCGTCTCCGTCGTCGTATTGCCTTTGTTTGGGTTTGGGATAGCGCGCGCTCAAACTTGCTGTAGGAAAAAAGGAGAGTTTTGTGCACAGGTTTGAAGTGGGGTTATGTGATGATGGCGAAGTTGCTGTTGCTAGAATCAGTGATTGAAGATTTAAAGGTGCTAGTTATCCTGATTCTATAGTTGGTTCCAAGAGTCTGCGTCGACGGTATCGCCCAGCTGTATGATCCATCGTTAAGCGTACTTGACGTGATTACTCTGTTGACCACTCCACTCTTCATCAACTCGATCTTAACGTAGGCTCCTGGATTGCCACTAGAAGACCACGTTAGCTTGTGGGTAGTGCCATGCCTCCAGCTCTCTCCACCGTTTGGAGAAGTAACAGTCAACGCACCAGCGACCAATTTATAGCTTGCAGTAAACACTCCAGCCGAGTTGATCGTCAATGTTCTAGCTGCCAGGCCCATATTCCAATCATAAAACGCGTGACCCAACGCATCGGTATTTGGAGCTGTGAAAGTGTGGTATCCAGTCAAACCCGTAAAGGTGTGAGGAGTGCTGTAGCCTGTCGAGACACCATCCATAGTAATGGGTCTAGAGATCCATCCCTGGCTTTCAGAGGCGCACCAACTCCAAATGGTAACGGCGTATCCTGCTCGATAGCGTGCGGTGTACGTTCCAGCCCAAGTGACCGTTATGGTTTCGTCCGTCCAGTCTGTGCTCCAATCGCTAAACGGATGATCCGCTGAATTGGTGCTTGGAACCGTGAAAGTGTTGGTTCCGATCAGGCCGTCGAATGTGTGAGGAGTGTTGTAGCCTGTCGGGGCACCATTCAGAGTGATGGGTACATGTATCTGCCATCCGTAAATGTAGTCCCAACTCCAAATGGTAGCAGAGTATCCGAACGTTATGTCTGCATTACTTGGAAGAGGAATTAGCGGCAGCACGGCGAAAAGCAGCAGCAAAAACAACACAGAAACCAAAAGAGTTTTTCTTCTCATTCTTTTCACCTCCCTTCTCCCTTCTCCCTTCAAATGCAAATTGGTATCGTATGTTGCGTGTTGCCGTTAAATGCCTTGTGAACGTGACTTCTATGCCAGAAACAAATGTGTATTTGGACTTGAGCGATGATGGCGATAGCGCGCTACCGAGAGAGAGTGACCGACCAACCGCATGCACACGCAGGCGTACGTGCACGTTTGGGTTTGGGATAGAAATTCTATGCCCACACACACAATTTGCGGAAATTTTATAGCTGGATCGAAAGAACTAGGCTGAGTTGTGGGAACGGAGAAGAGGTGATGAAATGACAATAAAAGTCGGTCAAATGAGAGCGAGCGGATTAATTGCAGGCCTAATAGTGGTTGTCCTAGGTGCTCTTATGATGGCTGAAGGTGTGGTTGGCACAGTTGCGGAAACTTCTTTCATGTTTGCTGAAAACATGAATCGAGGATTCGAGTTCGTTGTGGGTCTCGTCGCAATTGTGCTAGGCGCCGTAGTAATGGACTTGAGCAGACGTTAGCTCACCCGCACATCGCATTAACGCTATCGAAGTTGGTTGGATAGAATTTCTATCCCAAACCCAACAATTCTGTTTTGCAGAAAAGTTATAGCTGAATTGAAATAGATTATCAGAATTGTGGCAACGGGAAAGGGGGTGATAGTTAAGTTGAAAGAGTATGAATGTGTGGAAGTCAAACATCACAAAGATGTCGGAAGGACAATTAAAGAATGGCAGAAAAACGGATGGCGTCTTCACACCCACCAAGCAGTCGGAAATGTAGCCATGGCGACAGCTTTCGTCAATCATTACTTGCTGTTTGAGAAAGGCAAGTAAACAAGACAAGTTCAATAAGCTATAAATCAATCGGTAAACGACAACAGAACAGTCTTGTGTCAGTCTTTTTAAAGCATGTGATTAATCAATCATTTATTGGAGAAAGTAGAAATCGGAAGTTAGACTTCACATTGCGGGAGAATCTCCACCGCTCAACAGACTTCTGAACCTTCGCCAGACCTGCCCTAAACACCGTTGATTTTCTTGTGCATAGAAATTCTATGCAGAAACGTCTTTCTTCTTAAGAAAGCGCGCATTCAAGCGACATTAATGCATTTTAAGGATAAATCGCCATCTCAATGAATTAAGAAGAGAGACAAGAGAGTAATTGAGCATTAATAACAATTGAGTTTTCAAAGGCTTGAAAATTAAGCCCCACACACGATCGTTTACATGAATCTATTGGAATTTTGGAGTAAAATCATAAATCTGCCCGGCCTGGTTCCGAACGTCGGCTAACCCGCTGATTACTTGGTCAAGAATACCTTTCTCTTTTAATAGTTGTATAGGGTCGGTTCCTTCTCGTCTGGTTAGCTCTATTTCCTCATCAATAAGCAAACCCACGGTGTCGCCAATCTTGTTGGCCATAATTCTAATCATCTCAACAGCAGCTGGGTTAATGATTCTGATGAATTGCGAGGAGTTCTCTGCGTACGGCATCAAGCTCTCGTAGACATTCATCGATGTGACAGCCATTTCAAAGTAAAGTTCTCCATCTGAAACGTCAGCAGACATGGCGATGTTTTCGCCTGCAGTGTACAGAAGTGGCCTAACCTTGTCAACGTCATCGTTTGTGGTTGCGTCTAATGGATAGTATGAAATAATGCTCATTTCCCTTGCCCAAGACACTATTATGTGACCTCGTATGTTGTTTATTGTTTCTTGCTTACCAGTCATTGCTAAGTATTGATACACGTTAAATCCAAACGAGATTACCAGAACAAGAACGCCTAACACCATTTTGTGTCTCAAAATCCTTCCCCTGCTAGACTATTTGGCTTCAGGTTGCATTAATAATTTAAGCCCTAATCCCAGTTGAGTTTCAGCCTCTTTTCTACCGTTGAATCGTGCCGAGCCCCGTTGAGGCACGATTCACATTGGACCTCACTGCCACTTTTCAGCCTAAACGTCGTCAGGTTGTGTGTGTGCATTAGTAATTTAAGGAGAAAATGCTCTATCCATCAAGAGAATAGAGAGGCACTTGAAGGAGACTATCATGTGAGAAAATGGAAACAAGGAGTAATAGCTGTACTACTCTTCTTTTTTTCGCTAGCTCTTATAGGCGTCAGCGCAGAAAGCAACTTGATGTCGACCCTTGGAGTATTATCTTTTGTGGTTATGATGTTCTCTACTCTTTATGCTCTTGGTTTAGTTGTTTTCTTCGTATTTCAGCAGACTCTTAGGTGGTCAAAAAGAAGGTGGGCAAAACTCAAGATAGAGGAGAAGGTTGTGAAGACTAAGGTAATAACTGTCTATGAATGTGGTCATTGTAAGATGCAGTATTCTAACTCTCAAACTTGTCCTCACTGCGGGTCTCCATATCGAAAAACACTCAAGGAAAAAACTGAGGAAGAGACAGTAGAGAAGTGGAAAACGCCATAGTGTGCTCTCTTCGTATCTCTCTCGTGTGTGTGGGATAGAATTTCTATGCCCCCCTTCCTTGATTCTTCTGCCTTCGGCAGAGTCTACATGGCTTGCGATACGCTAGTGCTACTTGATTTATGCCTAATGATTTTAGGATGCCTAGTGGATTTAGCCAAGTAGAAATACCCTAGGGACGCAAGCAGTAGAAAAAGACTGAGGTCAATTAGCGTAAAGGCACTCAACAGAAATTAGGGCAACTCAGAGGGACTTTTAAAGTGCCTGCGCGCGCGAAGATGAAGACACTCGCTGGAGACGGGGAACAAAGAGCTGCCCAATTGTGGAAGCATATTACCTCGGGAGAACTTTATGTATTGTCCCTTCTCTGGTTTCCAACTACTGGAACCTTCGAAAGAATAGCCAACTACGTAGGCGCGAAGTTTTAAATTCTGAGACTACTGTTTATCGACATAATGTAGCGCGCGCGTTTTCTGTCAATGTTGACAGTAGAAGAGCAGTAAGGACTTGCAATGCCCGAACTGGCTAAGAAAAAGAACCCGAAATTACCAAGAGCCTTAGCGATTCTGCAAACTATCATTGGCCTTGCCTGTTAATTTTTGGTTTATTTTGACATCATATCTCCACTGCCAATTTTCGTCGGCGTTTTAGCGTACACAGTGATTTTGTTTTTCGTTGCTGTTTACAGTTCATGGCATGACAAGGTTTGGGCTGATGCAGCATTGCTTGGTTTCATGGGTTGGTTCTTGAATTTCAGCGTCATCATCGCAAAGATTTTCAACTTTGATTTATTGCTTACACTTGGAATGATATTCCTTTTTGGAGCGATAGAGTACCTCGCATTGATTGTCAGCGACCCGCACACTGCTGCATTACTGCTGGCAGATTGGAAAAGATACCGCTGTAAAGAATGTAGAAAACGAATAGACCAAAGTGTAAGAAGTCAATACGAAGGATACTGTTATTCGTGTTATTGGAGTGAAGATGGACCTGGATGGAAAAAGCCTATTAGCTCTCCTTCAGGTGCACGGGCGCGCCTTCTACTGGACAAGGCCCACAAGGACCGTTTGCGGTATGAACTCAACAAGTTCTATATGCATTACATTTGCCCGAAATGTACGCGACCCATATCTTTTGACTATTTTGCTAAAAACGCGCACGGTGAGCTTTGTCCAGATTGCGGGATGCAGTTGTTTTTCGAGTGCGAGAAATGTGAGGCAGAAATAGCCATATGCGACGAGTTGTGCTGGTTTTGCGGAGCCAAAAATCCGAACTATGACCCGCGTTCGCATAGTAAATAGCGCGCGGGGCATTAGTAATTTAAGGATGAAATATTTTTCGGCTCTATGAAAGGGTTAATAAAATTGTAGGCATAGTAAGTGGCGGCAGAATGTCAAAGATAAAAAGGTTCAGTTGCACGGAATGTGGAACTCCATTTGAAGCTTATCCACCAGATGATTTGCATCCAACGGCATCACTTGAATCCCCGAAAGAAGCTGAAGGAAATGTTGTTAAAATGACTTATGACTGCCAGAATCCAGATTGCAGACACCCGACAGTGCTGTATTGGTATCGCCCAAAAATGCACATAGCTGTAGGATAGGCAGATGTCTCAAATAAGGAGAATTGATGCTAGTAAATACAGATACGATGACCCAAGGAGATACATAACTCTCAAAGACTGTTTGTCTGAACCAGAAGTACTGAAAGCCTACTGTGAGACTCATCCCAACGCTGTCTGTTTGGGTGGATATGGATTTTTTGGTTGTTGCCCTGATTCGAATCGCAGAGCTCAGAAGCCCCAAGATATTCGCCGAATTCTTCCCTAGCCGAAAGCTTACGCCGCTTTCGAGAACCAGACAACGCCAATCATTTCACTGATTCTGTGTTTGGGCACTTTAATTCTTACGGATGCACTGCTCTTCCGTTTTGACTGGCGCTGTGGCCATGCCGCATTCTAGGCGTGCTGCTAGTTTCTCAGGTATACGTAGGCGTTGATGACTACCCAGATGTTCGGCCAGTTTGGGTCGTCTGTTTGGGTTTGGAATTCTAGGCTGAAGTGTGGCGCTTTGATCTCGATTAGGCTTACGGTTGGTGTTATTTGGTCGAATCCTTCGGTGTGTCGTGTCACGCTGGTCTGCGCCATCTGTACGCGTTCTTGCGCGTATGGTCCATGCATGATGAACCATGTAACCGCGGCTACGGAGACATTGAGTTTGTAGTTTCCTGGGCTCAAGTCGAAGATTTCGTAGAGAACGCTGAATTTGGTGTATCCGTCGGCAGCTATGGGGTTGTTCCAGTCTGGAACCGAGAACATGTGTGCTAATCCAGAGGTTATGTTGAACCTGCCCAAGTGGATGACCCGGTAGTCTGGTTTTTCCGTCGGCCAGTTTGTCACATTCACGTCTATCGGCTCAGAGCCTTTCGGCTCGCCCGATGTTTTTTCAAGCTGCTGGTTTTGAGGCTGGTAGACGCCATGGGCGAAGATGTAGCCTGTTCCTAATCCTATCAGTAAGGCACCAAAGACCAACGCAATAAAGTATTTTCTCATTTTTGAATACATCTCCTCATAAATATGTTCATTTTACGTTGTATTAATCGTTTGAGGAGAAATCTTCTAGCTCAAGATTCTTTCACGAGCAATGGACCGTTTAATGATGGGCATTCTAGATTGTGAGCTGATGAGCTAGGATTTTGTGGATTTGATTTTCTTGATGATTTCTAGGCCATAGTCTCTGACGCCGGTTGAGAGTGCGTCGTTTATGATCTCTGTGATTGCGGGTATTGCTTTTTCGCCGTACGTGGCTAGTGTGTCTATTGCTTTTTTTCTCGCATCTGGCTCTACTGAACGCATCGCAACCTTCTTCAATCCGTCTATCTGTTCCTCAACTGACAATTGTTTCGCACCATTTATCTGCATGTTCACTACAGCCTTAATACTTATCCTTGTTCTCTCATTGAGATTCGTGCGTGTTCCTTTTGACGAAACCAGCCTTCGATAGAAGAAACAAGACAACAAGGAAAGCAGGCAACAAGAAAATGTGCCAAATCACTGAAACAAAGATCAGAGAACTAAGAGACCAATAGAAAACGGGATTGACGGAGCCTACGACCGAACTTATGGTCAAAAATGATGTGACTACAAGAAATGCGCCGATGGCGAAAGCCCAATTGCTAAGCCAAGGGTCTCTGTTGTCAAGCTCAACGGTTATAGGCAAGAAGCTACGGAGAATCGGGACCTTTCTGCTTGAAGGAGCTAGTGAAAGCAGATACACTAACATAGGGGCTAAGGCTGTTCCAAACAAAAGTCCAGTTATCAGTCTCAACTCGTTTGTGCTCGTTCTGAGTCCGATCAACTGGGTGCCGGCGTCAACTATCATGGGCATAATCATGATGAGGGTCATCCACAGGTTAGGTGGACCGTTCGCCTCTTTTCTACGAAAAGGTAATAGTAGGTAGCCTAAAAATAGACCAAGATACGCCCCTGTGTCTCTTGCACACACTGGAAGGTAGTAGCCGCCTACCCACAGAGTTCGATCTCGTAGCTGGTGACAGATCAGGCTTCCAACGAAGTTAAAAAGAAAGAGGATTTGACTCTCCAGGGGAGACATCGTAAACCCGGATGATCGCTGTCCTCACACAGGCGGCGGTGCGGCTGGCTTTTTCTCTTCTCTTACGATGAGGTAGATGATCAAGCCGATGAGTCCGCCAAGGAGCATCACTATGAGCCAAAGTACGCCACTCATTCCTCGCGATTCAGCGTCTCTGTACACCCAGATGCCCAGCAGTATTGCTATGACGAACCAGACGATAGGTATACAACAAAGGAAACCGAAGACGAACTCAAATTGTCCTACAGGTATTGGGGTCACTTTGTCACCGCGACGCTATTTGATTCTTACTGCTTAAATCATTATCCGTGCGCTTGGGCAGTGTGCTCAGACACTCGATGATTGCGTGTGAATTAGGTGGAAAGGACAGTCTGCATTACTCAGATGGCATTTCCAGCTCATATCATCTTTTGATTCTTCAATTTCCATTATTTTTCCTTATCCGATAGTTCTCTTACTCCTTGTGTTTTTTTTCCGTAGTGAAGTGGCTCAAGATGTAGAGTGTGGCCTCTTGTCGCACAGGCGTTGATGCTTACAAGAAAAGCGACATTATGTAGTCGTCGTAGTATCTTCCTTTGACGAAGTTTTCTTTTCGTAGTTTTGCTTCTATTTTGAACCCGCATTTCTTGTAGATGTGGATGGCCTTCTTGTTCTGGCTTAGTACCTTCAGGGTGATTTTGCGGAGTCCCTTCTTCCGTGCTATGTGCAGCAGGTGTTTGGTTAACGCTGTGCCTAGGCCCTTGTTTTGAAAGTCGTCGTGCACGGTTATTCCAAACTCGGCTTTGTGCTTGAGGGCGTGTGCGTCAGAAAATCCGAGCGAGGCTGAAGCCACGATTCGCTTCTTCTGCGCTTGTTGAACCACCGCCAGTATGGGCAGTGCTTTTTGATAGTTGATGTTGCTTGTCCAATTTTCGATTCTATCGCGTGTGAAGGGTAGAACGAGAAAGCGCAGGCTTTCTTGTGACAGAGTTGAAAACATTTCCCACAACATTTCTGTGTCTGTGGCCAATTCTGGCCGCAAGAGCACGGTGGTTCCATCTCGTAGAATTATGGTTTTCTCATATTCTTTGAGACAGTTAGCCATGCAAACACCGTATGTATTCAATTATTTGAAGTTGACTGTTGGATTTGCCCTGAAAATAAGCTTGTTTCAGTGCGTCATGGCTTTTTCAGAAGGGAAATTCAGCGAATAGAGCACGTACTCATTCACAAAAAGGAGAAAAAAGGGGAAATGAATAGGTTTATGCCTTTTCGATTTTCTCGGCATATATTGTGTCGGGAGACCAAAATCTGCCTGTAACCGTTGCATCGTCGCCGTTTTTGACATTTGATATGTCTATCCACATTCCTTGTTCATGATTGTAATAGCATACCCATATTTTCTCATCTAACAGGAAGTACGGCCCTCTGACGAGTCCTAGTTGGCTTACTTTCCCGGATACTGCGACCCTTTTTAAGTGGTAGTTAGATGGCTCGTTCAAAAGTGCGTCTGCACTTACTGGTATAGCTTCAGACATGGGGGGCAGGGTAGTGGGTTCTTGATCCGAAGATTCAGATGGGTAGAAAAATCTCTCTTCGATCAGTGGGTAGAGAGCAGCGGAGACGGTTGTAGCCAAGGCCACAGCCAAGATTGCTGCAATGACTCCAAAGATAATCGTCTTCCTTCTAATTTCCCTTTGCAGGTCCATCACATCACCGTGAGAACTAAATGTCTGTGTCATATTTTATCCTAGGTTTTTGTACATTTTGTCCAAGAAACTAGAATGGACTCATCGACCAGATTCTGTATGCTTCGTACCAGAATATAGCTGATAACACGCCCCAAAAGACCATGATGTACAGGCTTTCCCGTGAAAAACCCTGCATCACTGACCCGAGATAAATCATGTACAGTGTTGTCGAGAAGACGGCGTAGAAGAAATATCTTGGAAAAAGAAGCCGCCCCAACCTGACAAAGTGGCGGAGCACTCCGATTTTAACCTCGCCGACCAAAAAGTAGTGACCGCCAACCTGTTGCTTCCGGACGAGTCCCAAGTCGCTCAATCGTTCAAGATGATACTCCGCTAAGCTTGGACTACTGAAGTGGAGGGCTTTTTGGACCTCCCTAACGCTCATGGGACGCCCGCTCTTCAAGAGAAGTAGGTAAACCCTCCAAGCCTTTCCGTGAAGTTGGGATTCAAGCTTATGTTCATCACCCACGCTCAACAGACCGCCCTCTAAAACATCTGTTCATGGGTAGAGACTACACAGAATATTAACCCATGCTTTAGGACAAGTTGTCCAAAAAAATAGAACATAACGCAGAAAACTTGAAACATGCTTCCTCAATGAATCCAGATACTTAATGGGCATAAGCCAAAAAACATCCAAAACAGGGCATCTCCACATTGAAAAGGCGCGATAGGCTATGGAAACAAGTGCGGTCTGTCAACTGGAGAATCATAAGCGGAAGAAAAAAGAATCGAACTCTCTCCCGCACACTGTGTGAGGTGAAGCCTTTTTAGTTTGGAAATGTGCAGTTGAAACTACGCCAGCTAGCGCGAGTTGACTGTTGTGACTAAGGTGCTATTCGCCGAGCCACCGAAAGATTACTGGTTTGTCATGGGCGAATACCTTCCACCACCATATGGCATTCTTCAACTCGCCGCGTATCTCGAAAGCAAGATGAGAGACGTTGACATAGAGGTTGTGGACTGCCAAGCCATGAGCCTAGACTGGAAAGGATTCGAAAAACGCGTTGAATCCTTCAATCCAGACATCGTTGCCTCAAGCGGATTCGCCACGTGCAACGCATACGTGACCGTGCGGGCCTTAGAAACCGCCAAGAAAATCAGACCCGACATCTTGACTGTCACAGGTGGGCAACACTTCACTGTTACCGCGCAGGAAAGCCTTGAGGCATACCCAGAGATCGACGTTATCGTTCGAGGGGAGGGCGAACAAACACTTGTGGAACTCGTGAAGGCGGCAGATAGGACGCGTGGAAAACCGGCACTGTCAGAGATTGACGGTATATCTTTCAGGCGTGGACGGAGCATTCAACACAATCCGTCTCGACCTCTGATGGAAAACCTAGATGCCCTACCCTTTCCGGGGTATCACTTTGTCGAAGACTACGCCGACAGATATCATTTCACAATGATGGCTGGTCGCAAAGCCAGGTACGGAATGATCGAGGCGTCGCGTGGATGCCCTCATCGATGCACTTTTTGCTCTCAGTGGAAGCACTGGCAGGGCACGTGGAGACACAAGTCCGTCAAAAGAATCGCTGAGGAAATCGAATTTCTCCACACCAATTACGGTAGCAGGCTCGTTTGGTTAACCGATGACAACTTTGGCTTGGGCAAACGCATGGAGGAACTGTGTGACCTGCTGATTGAGCGTGGGTTCTCAGACGACTTGACCATTTTCATGCAGACGCGCTGCGACGACATAGCGAAGAACGAGGATCTGCTGCCCAACATGCACAGGGCTGGAATCAGCTGGCTGCTTCTCGGCGTTGAAAGCCACAGCAGGTCTACTCTTGATGGTTTCCGCAAAGGAACAGATCCAGAGGACAACAAGACGGCGGTGAGACTACTCAAAGAGAACGGCATTTTTGCGCAGGCAACATGCATAGTCGGAGACCGAGGTGATTCAGCTGCTAAAATCCAAGATTTGAGGGAATTCGTCAACTTCCTTGATCCGGACTTAGCCATTTTCATGATTTTGACGCCCTTTCCTGGGACAGAGCTGTTCGAAGAAGCCAAACGCCGCGGCTGGATTGAAGACTGGAACTGGGCTAACTACGACATGGTTCACGCCATCATGCCAACCGAGACTCTCACGCGAGAAGAGGTTCAGCGGGAACTATACCAGTGCTATCGTAGCTTTTTCGGTTCTTGGCGCAGAAGATTTCAGGGCCTTTTCTCAAGTAACGAGATAAAGAGGCGGGTTTACGGGTACATGGTTCGCCAAAACGTTTTGAGACAGTTGAAAGGTCTGGTCTAAGCTGGATTCCAAACACAGCAGTTCAATCATCGTCTTTCAAGCTTCAATCTCATTCTTCGGACTGATCCTTGTAATCTTACTAGCGGTCAATCCCGTCGGTTCACAGCAGGATTTCGTCTGGCGCAGGCCCCTGGTTGGTTCAGTCTTCGCGGCTGTGTGCCTGCTGGGGATTCTGGCTGTGCTTTTCCCTAATGTGTGTTCACGGTTTTTTGTTTCACGCAGGCAAGAGAGGCAGGCGCACTCACAGGCTTTTCATGGAACTGCGTC
>Ga0315308_1001411_pt1 | contig 13809 bp, 14 predicted proteins | sample TDP3_MG_FD_203078 | JGI IMG/M metagenome (GOLD analysis project Ga0315308, IMG submission 203078) | Freshwater sediment microbial communities from Lake Towuti, South Sulawesi, Indonesia - TDP3 | ecosystem: Environmental > Aquatic > Freshwater > Lake > Sediment | place: Indonesia: South Sulawesi... | reverse complement strand
GGCCAGATCTCCATTCTCTATAGGAACGGTTTCAGAGGAGCCCACCAAACTTGCCTTGATGTGGGCAGCAGCATTCCCTTCCAGGTGGCTATAATTACCCTGCCAGGGAACCAACTTATCTAGCTCCGCCAAGATATCCTGCCTGACACTGGGGTCTGCATTCTCATTGATGGTAATCCCGGCAGTAGTATGGGGAACGAAAATATAGCAGACTCCATTCTCAATTTTGCTCTTATGTACTATATCCCTTACTAGAGGGGTTATATCCATCAATTCCGCCTGCGAATGCGTTCTGATGCTCAATTTATTCAACATCCTTCTTTTCCTGAGAATAAGTTGCAGAAGCGGTATCGCTCTCCCACACAGTCACCTTGCTTACCATGTAGCGAGAACTCTTCAACCGGGCTTTCAACTCCCTGTAAATAAATCTGGCGATGTTTTCAGAAGTAGGATTAGTCACTTTAAAATGCGAAATTTCATTTAGATACTTGTGGTCCAGTTTTTCTATAATCTTTTCCAGGTAGTCCTTCACGTCTCTAAAATCTACCAACATCCCTGTGTTATCCAACTTTCTTCCACGGATTCCAATCTGCACTTTCCAATTGTGGCCGTGCAATTTTTCGCATTTTTTTCCGTAGCCACGTAAATTATGAGCCGCGGAAAAACTTCCCTCAACCATAACCAGGTACATTTTTTACTCCATGGCTTCCAGATTGACTCTCTCCGCTTTATCCATATTCTTCCCCAAAAACCTCCTGCCGAGCTGGAGAAACTTTTCCGGGTCGTCGCTGACAAAAAATTTGTATACCGCTTTACGATCCGCCTTTGTTAACAAGTTTTTCTCACTAAGGCTTCTCTCTACAGCCTTGGCTGTAGCCTCAGCAGTGTCTATAAGAGAGACTTTTTTTTCCATTATTCTCGACAGGAGCCCCTTCAAGAGTGGATAATGAGTGCATCCCAAAATGAGAGTATCTATACCCTTGTCTTTTAAAGGAGATAGATATTTTTTGGCAATTTGTAAAGTCTCGGGCACGTCAAGCCAACCTTCTTCCACAAGAGGGACAAACAGAGGGCAACCTTGAGAGAATACCTTTACATTCTTATCTATCCTTTTTAGCGCACCTTCAAATGCTCTACTGTTTATCGTGCCTTCCGTCCCGATAACGCCTATCCGAGAATTACGGGTAGCCTTTATTGCAGCTTGAGCACCGGGTTCAATTACGCCGATGACTGGAAGCTCCATATTTTCTCTCAATGAAGAAAGAGCAAAAGATGAAGCCGTATTACAGGCCACTACAATAATTTTTACTTTCTGCTCTTTTAGAAAATTTGCAATATCTAAAGAGAAGCGTATAACTGCCTCTTTTGACTTGGAACCATAGGGAAGATGTGCTGTATCTCCGAAATAGACAATGTCTTCTCGAGGAAGCACCCGAAGTAATTCGCTAACAACAGTTAATCCGCCAACGCCTGAATCGAATACTCCGATCGGCCGTTCCCTAATTTCAATTTCTGCGTTCACCACTTCTCGACCCATTCCTTATACTTTGTTACTCCTGCGCAAATGCTTTCCGCCAATTCACTCTGGAATTTGCTACTCCTTAATTTTCTTTCTCCCGATTCATTCGAGATAAATGCTGCTTCCACAAGAACGGCCGGCATCTTAGCTCCCTTCAAAACGCTGAAACCGGCCTGCTTAACGCCCCTGTTCCCCACAACTCTTAAGGAATTGTCGACTTCAAAACAGATTAGCGAACAGAGTTCGGATGATTCATTCATAAATTCATTCATCGCTAAGGACCAGAGGATTGAAGATAACTCATTTCCCTTTTCTTTCTTCTCCTCCAGAGCCATTACTGCGTTTTCCATATTGGCTACTGCTTGTGCTTCCTCATCAGAGGCCTCCTCCGACAGAAAATAAATCTCAAAACCTTCCGTATGCGATTTCAGGGAAGCATTGCAGTGAACGCTGATAAAAAGGTCTGCCTTCTCCCGGTTCGCTATGGCGGTTCTGTCGGCAAGTGGCAGAAAAATATCGTGATATCTGGTTAGGATAACCCTTGTTTTCAAATTCTTATGCAGCTCTTTAGCCAACTTATGGGCTATTTTTAACACCACATCTTTCTCTTTGGTCCCGCCAGGACCGATTGCCCCGGGGTCTTTGCCGCCATGTCCAGGGTCAATCACAATGGTCTTAATCTTTGCTTTCTTCGCTTCTTCCAGAGGCGGCACATGTTCAGTCATTTCGGGTTCTATGGGAGAGACCTCTTCCATTTTCTCTTTTACAGGAGCACCAGTCAATTTCTCCACAGTGGATAAGGTCTTGCTTGGATAGTCCCAGAACACCTGTCCGCCAAGCACCTGGCCAAATGCCTTAGTAATTACGACTTCAAGGGGAATCCACACTCTTCCTTCAACAATCTTAGTTTCCTTCTTCATTTTGCGCTTAACATTATCGATAATCGCTTCAGAGCTATCAATGAAAAATTCTACCTTCCCCCGGTTAAATTCCAGAATTGCCACATTCTTAACCGGGTCGAAATCGACCTTTCCACCAAATACCTCAGCCACATCGTTGATTTTCAAATACCCCATTCCCGCAATCATAAGCAAATCTATATCGCTATAAGTCCTATCGGCAGCAAGTACCTTGATTTTTACCAGCTGGCTCTCGGCTGACGCAATAGAGAAACAGAAAATCAATAATAAGCCACAGACAAATAGTCTTTTCAACGACACCTCAGAAAAATAGGCACAGCACCCATCTTTACGGGAAGCACCACTACCTAATTTGGTCGATCGCTCTTTTGTAGTAGTAAAGGGCAAACTTTGCTTCCTTTCGAGCAGCGACCGAGTATCATCCTGACATTTTCATTCAAAACTGCGGGGGACGGACTCTGTGCCATCCCTACATGTTACGGGATTAATTTCTTAATCTTTAATAGAAGCTTATCCCAATCAATTGGCTTAACCATATAGTCGCTAGCCCCGGATGCAAAGCCCTTTTCCACATCACCCACCATTCCTTTACCTGTCAGAAGGATTACGGGAATACCTTTGATTTCTTCATTTTCTCTAATCATCTTGCAGGCATTAAATCCATCAAGTCCGGCCATCATTACGTCCATAATAATCAGGTCGGGCTTCTGCTTGAGTGCTATGCTGATACCTTCCAATCCCGAAAAAGCCATCAATATCTCATAGTCGCGAATTTCCAGTATCGCTGCCATCGTTTCCAAAGCTATCGGATCATCATCAACTATAAGTATTTTTGATTTCTTGCTCACATCCCTTACCTGAAACCTGGTGGAGGCGGCGGGACATATACTCCACTTATTTCTAAGTGGTATGGACTATCTCTTCATCCCCAACAGGGAGCCTGACGTGTTATAGGAGGCATAGATTTATCGTTGGTTCAATTTCGACCAACGATATCACCTCCTATCATTGCAGTCTCTGCAGGGCTTTCGCCCCTCAGGGTTACCCTTTCCCATATTGGCAGAATTAGGGTTTCCCTGATGTAAGCCAGGTTTTGCATCCCGAATTGCTCCGGGAGTCGACCTTTTAATCGAACCCGCGTCCAGAAATATTTCAGCAGGACATCTACAGGTTTAGTCTCTGTTTGAAATCTCCCCCGCCTTATTACCCAGTGACAGGATTCGAGACGGGGCAGCCTCTAAATCTCATCCCGACTCCCAAGGCAAAAGCCGGGACTATCCCATCTCTCTGACACTCATCCCCATCCAATGGGCAAAATAGGGTGAGCGTGTCCGCTTACGCGGCTAATGCTAACTCAACGTCAGCATTTACTTTTTGTTGTCGATTGATTAACGAGCCTTCGACAAACCTCGACCTGCAGTACCTGCCTCCTCTATCCCTGTCGAAACCTGATCGCCCCCTTATGTGAATCAGCCTGTGCTCAATAGGGGAAACTCTTCGTTTCCCCTGATTGCGTTCGCTTCGCTCTCTGTCACCCCTTCCATACAAGGTTATACTATCTATTTATATCTATCTTTCATCGACCTTCTTACTTCTCTTTCCGCTTCGCGCCTTTTTAACGCTTCTCTCTTATCGAATGTCCTCTTTCCCCTGGCAAGGCCTAGTGAAACCTTCGCATTTCCTCTTTTAAAATACATCTCTAAAGGAACCAATGTCAAGCCTCTCTGTTGAACTCTCCCCATCAATCTCTTTATCTCATGCTTATGCAAAAGTAATTTTCTCTTTCGCTTCGGGTCATAATCTTTTGTCGAGGACTTTTCGTAGGGACTTATGTGCACATTGTAAAGGAATGCCTCTTCTCCTTCTATGCGACCAAACCCATCCTTCAAAGCTGCTCTTCCCTCTCGCAAAGATTTCACCTCTGAACCAACCAAAACAATTCCTGACTCGTAGGTCTCTAAAATTTCATAGTCGTGTAGGGCCTTTCTGTTTGTACTTATGATTTTTTTCATTTAATAAATTATACCAAAATAAATTATATTTTGCAAATAAAAAAGCCCAAACACAAGTTTGGGCTTGACTTTTTCCTCAGGGAAATGGGGACTGTCCCCCTAGAAAAAGGGGACTGTTCCCATTTCCATTCAACGAACTAGTTTGCACTTGACTTTTCTTCGAGGTTAAACTAAAATTATTACACAATCATGCCGAAGTGGTGAAATTGGCAAACACGCACGGTTCAGGGCCGTGTGGGCGAGAGCCCTTGGGGGTTCAAATCCCCCCTTCGGCACCAACCAGGAATCCCACCTTCTCAAATCTTTAATTGGCGATTATAAGGCGGATTTAACTTTCGGGGATTTGAAGCCATCCTCACGCCGACCTCACGGGAGGAAAAGCGCGAAGCGCGCCAGTGAGGATGGCCGGCTCTTTCGCCGAGGGAGTTCAGGAAGAGGCGAAAGAGAAATCCCCCCTTCGGCATTAGCTAGGAAGCCCACTTTCTCAAAGCCTCAATTCGCCAGATACCCACAGTTAACTCGCGGGGATTTGAAGCCATCCTCACGCCAACCTCATGGGAGGAAAAGTGCGGAGCACGACAGTGAGGATGGCAGGCTCTTTCGCCGAGGGAGTTCGGGAAGAGGCGAAAGAGAAATCCCCCCTTCGGCATGTCCAAAATGCCCCATTACGGGGAAAGAATATAATCCCAGAATACCTTCGTTTTTATCTGCAGAAATCGTTAAACCTGCCACCAATTGCCTGACAAAAACTTTTCTTTCTTGGGGTGTGCCCTTTGCGAAAACTCTGTTAGCATCCTTGAGATATTGCAAAATTTCAGATGCGGTTCTTTCAATGTCAATGTTTTCTCTTCGCGCCGTTAGATGTTCCCTTTTCTCTTCCAGGAGATGTTTCTCCGTTTTTAGCCTGTCTAGTTTTTCATTAATCAGGTCTTTGTGCCTCCTGTCAATAGCATCCAATAGTAAATCAATTTTTTCCCTATTCTCCCTGATCGCATCTTCAACCTGCCTCAATTCTTCTTTGCCGTCCTTAAACTTTGTGCCAAGCTCCTGCTTGAGGTCCTGCATTAATCGCTCTTTTGAAACATGCTTAAAAAATTCTTCTTTGATTTGCTCAAGCACATATTTTTCCAACACATCAGCCTTGATATAATGCTGGTCGCATACAAAATCGCCTTTTGACTGATACCCGCCGCAAACATAATAGCGATATTTTTTTCTTTTTATCAACTTTTGATGCCCCTGGAAATTCGAGCCACAGTTGCCACATTTAACCAAGCCAGATAAAAGATAGGAAGACACGTTAACCCTGCCCCTCGCAATGAGGTTTGAGATACTGCTTTTATTCCCGGTTCTGCATCTTTCTTGAGCCTTAAGCCACTCTGCTTTTGTCATAATTCCATCATGCTCGTTTTCCTTTATCAGCCAGTCTTCTCTAGGGTTGAGATTTATTTTTTTGACTTTTATTTTCGGTTGTTCTTCTATTCTCTCTTTACTTATTTTATAAAATTTGCCCTTAGAGGTTTTGTTCCAAGTCAGCCGGCCATAGTAGAACGGATTTTTGATAATCGAAGCTACCGTGCTGTGTCCCCAATAACCGCCGGTCGGCGAAGGTATTCCCCGTTCGTTTAAGGCACGGGCAATTGCCTTGTAGCCCATTTCCTCGCCCTCGTGACCGTAAATAAACCAGTTAAATATTTTCCTTACCGCCTCCACTTTTTCAGGGTCTCCCGGAACGAACGAAATCCAGTCCCTGTCTCCTTTTGCAATGTCCTCGCCTTTTGGTATTGTTCTTATAAGCTTGCCTTTTACGCCATAAATTTCTTTCTTGCCGCTTGTCAATGTTCTTACAACCATGTAAGGTTTACCGTAGCTGTTCAAGATGACTCTATCGTAACCGTAAGGTGCTTTCTGTCCATTAGAACCACCTTTGTTGACCCTTGATACCTTTCCCCGGATAACATCCCTTGCTAGGCTTCTAGAGTATTCTTGTGCAAGCCATTGCTTAACCGGCACAATGAGGTCGTCGGTATCGTTACCCAACAATCCTTCGGAGATATAACAAATTTGAATGCCATTTTGCCTCAGCAGAAATCTGTAATAGCCGCCTTCATCAGGGTCGTATCTGCCAAACCTTGCAATGTTCCACACAAGTATTGTGTTGACAGGACAGTCCTTTTCCTGAGCCAGCCTTATCATTTCTTTGAAGCCTTTTCTGTTATCGGTGCTTGTGCCCGATTTGGCATCGTCAATAAAAAATCGCAATAGCTCCACATCATGCTCTTGTGCGAACCTCAGCACTTCCCTTTTCTGGTCTTCTATTGACTGCTCCTGCCTGTCGGTTGACCGCCTCAAGTAAGCCCACGCAAATCTTTTTTCTTTCAACACAACCATTATCCCCTCCCGGTTATCTTTTTCAGCCTTTTAATGTCTTCTTTTGTGTAATATCTGTAATTGTTCATGGGGTCGCGCTTCGCTTTTGGTATTTTTCCTTCGGCTTCCCAATTAAAAAGAGTTCTTTTGTATACGCCTAATATTTTTGCTACTTCGCTTGCCTTGTACCTCTTTTCCATGAGCCCTGACCTAAAAAGCAATTATTTTCTTGGAACCATAGTTTAACATAGTTTTCATTCTTTGTCAAGGCTTTTTTCAGGTTTTTTCTTACCCGTTGATGGTCTCCCTTCCTCTTTATATATAAACGTACCAGCCAGCAAGCCATAATTCTGCTGGCGTTACTTAATCTTTCCTCGTAATCTTCCGGTACCTTTTCGTATATTTTTCTGAGTTTTAAATTTTCTACTCCCATTTTTTCTGCCCTCACTATTTAAATGACGAAAATAAGGGCGGATATTCCTGAAAGATTTTTAAGAATATAAAATCTGCTTGTCAATTTCTTCATTGTTTTGTAAAATAAATCAGAATCGTAAAAGCAATAGGTGCTTACTAACATATAATACTAATAGATCCACAACAAATAACCGGTTACAAAACTCAACGGATACTCTCCAAAAATATTATGCACAATCGTTTAATGAAACTTTCGAAGGTTTGAAGAATGTGAAAAGATGCAAGATCCCAATTACGAGCTTAATAAAATCAAACAGATGAAAAGTTACACAAATTCCGCAAACAAAGAGATAAAAGCTGTCTGTATAAATCTCTGTTATAAATGCAATAATGATTGTATTTTCTGTGTTTACCTAAATGCTAGAGAAATACCAAGCAGACCTTCAAAAGAGATTAAACAAGACTTAAAAAAATACGCCTCCAAAGGAATTCAAGAGGTTATTTTCACAGGAGGAGAACCCACTATAAGGAAGGACTTATTGGACATAGTATGTTTTGCAAAGCAAATGAATTTTAAGAAGATTCAGGTCCAAACAAATGGAAGGTCTTTTAGAAACATAAAATTTGCTAAAGAATCAATAAGGGCTGGAGTAAATGAATTTGCGATTTCCTTACATTCTCCCAACAAGGAAATTCACGATTATTTAACTAGAAGAACAGGGAGCTGGGAAGATACAGTCAGTGGCCTTCGTAACCTTATCAAGTTAAATCAAACAGTTTTGACAAATACAGTCATAACTATGCAAAATTATAAAATGCTTCCACAAATGGCAAAATTCTTGCTGGCGTTAAAAGTTAAATCTTTTCAATTTGGGTTTGTCAATCCAAGAAGTGTAATGGACAAATTTGACGAGGTTGTACCTTATAAAAGAGAAGTTAGAAAATATGTAATAGACGCATTGAATGTTCCGGGTAAAACAATAATACAAAAAATGGTGCAAGCGTACCCTTACTGTTTTATGAAAGGATACGAAAAATATTGCTCGGACCTTTATTCTCCTCCAACAGATTTAATAGCAACAGAAGTTTACCAAAACTTTGAAGAGTTTGAAAAGATTCATTATAGAACCAAAGGAGAAGTATGCTCAGAGTGTAAGTATGCTAACCTCTGCGGGGGTCCATGGAAAGAATATGTTGAGGAAAGAGGGTGGGCCGAGTTTATTCCGGTAAAAGGTCACGAATTTTGAAGAACTTAAATGACGCTACTTAATATATTTTGATTACAAACAAACCTAGGCCGTTGAATATCTATTTCGCTCAGAGCGAACACGTAGCAAATGTAAAATCCTTTTGTCTTCTACCACTTTTCTAATTAAATAAGGAAATAACATTTGAGACAGCCTACAAATGGAAGAAGGAGAAAGCAACTTGCCATTTACCGCGTAGGCATCCCCCGGACAACCTCCACAACAGAAATGCTGCCAAATGCATTTGGAACACTCGGGAATGTTCTGAACCTGTCTTTGTCGCAGTAATTTAACCACTGGGCTATTGAGAATGTCGCTCAATTTATTATAGTCATGAATGTTTCCGATTTCAAAGTCTTTTCTACCTAGAAAACTATCGCATGGAAAAATCGTTCCATCGGGGTCTATACTCAGCATAGCGTTTCCTGCGCCACATGGAGACCGGAAGCACATATATCCACGTTCCCTCATTAAGATGTTAAATAGCATGTATCTTATTGGATTAAATAATCTGCCGTTTTCGAGGGATTTCTCTAACAAGATTCGTAAGGCAGAAAAAATTGATTCGGCCGACGGATTTTTGATATTTTTTCTACCTCTTCCAATTTGGTCAATAATATTAAACTGCCAGCCATAATTCCAAAGTCTGTTAACCAACATATTAGATATATCCCCGACATTAGATATAAACTCTTTCGTGATGACCGCTATGAATCCTGGCCGCATTTCATCCCTTTTTGTCCTCATAAGCCTGTCTACCTTACACATTGCTTTATGTACGACTTCGTAGCTATCGTAACCGTTAGCCTTTTTTCTATTGGCATCGTGTATGCTTGCCAAAATATCGAAGCTGATACTCATTTGAATATTGTGGGCTTCCAAAATTCTTATCGTGTCTTCACTCAGTAAAGTGCCATTCGTTTGAATAGCAGTGTCTATTTCCTTTCTTTTTTCTTTTGCTTGCTTCAGAACATACTTCTGAATTTTTATAATTTTATTTATCCCTCCGAGAAGAGGCTCTCCGCCAGAAAAAACGATACCCACACTATTTATTTCGCTTTGAAGTAGTAAATCAATGGCTTTATATGCTGTTAATTCATCCATTTCTTGATGCGAAGTTTTCCCAGGAATGTTTTTAGCATAACAATACCGGCAGTCTAAATTACAGTAGTTTGTTATTCTTAAGAGCATGAACACGAATGGATATTCCACATTTTCATAAAGATTAGAAGAGAATTTTCTTGGCTTGTTTTCAAACTCAACTAATCCTGCACGGTAAAGCGAAATTAGGCAAGATTTAATCTTATCTGATGGGTTTTCTATAACCTTGTATCTATGGATAGAAATATCCTGGAAGAAATTATATGCCATATTATCAACGACAGCCCAGGAGGCCGTTTTTGGGTCGACTATCAATCTTGTACCATCGTCATAGATATGTGTGAGAGTAGGTATTCTTCTGACATAGAATGAACGGTCTAGTCGTTTCATGTATATGAAATCCATAATGAAAGTCTTTGAGGAACCCTCAAGCTACCTAAGGTCTACTATGTCTACTATGATTACGCCAACCCTTTCTCCATCTTGTGTGAAAAGAAACGACTTTCTTCTTTCCGAGTCCCTTTAATCCATTGTCGTCTAATCTTTTGCATTTTACTTTCATTTCGCAACCTCCTTCTTGGTATCTTCGGTTCGTCCCAGATATTTGATTATTGAAGAAATCAGTCATATATTGTAGAAAGTCCATTTTAATAGAAGAGTATAGAATTCAGTGACATTACATATTTGTTTTATTGTAACTCTATTTTGCTTGAAAGTCAAGTAAAGGCGATGTTAAAAACTAAAATTTGGAAGGATATAAATATGGCGGTTGCAATTATAGTATAGTCACGTTAATAAATCTTAAAAACACAAGTGTTCCTTACCATGTTTTTCTTTTATCTTTCTATAAAAATTGAGAATTATCCTCTTCCTTTCTTTTGGTTTTTTGTTATTCAAAATCTTTGCCCATTTTTTAGCATAGTCTAAACAGATACTTGTATATTTATCTTCTGACTTTGCTTGCATGATTTTTCTCGAATCCCCGTGAATATAATATTCCATAAAAATTACTAGCCCCTCATCTAATACCCATTGTTCTGCCCCAATATTTTTAAATTCGATATTATTCTGGATAAGTAATAGGTGGATGTACTCATGTATTAGAAAGTCATTGACCTTTTTACGTTCCCTATTATTTGAAGGCTTTGTAAGTATCACAACAACTTCTCCAGGTGCTTTGTTAACCATCTTGTAGAATTGTTCATATTCTTTTCTGGTTCTGTTATCCTCTATTTTTCGAATGAGAGCCGTATTCAGGGATTTTTTCTTGATAATAGAACCGGAAAGTTCTTTAGATACATCTTTGAACCCTTTTGATTGAACAAATTTATCTAACATTTTTAATCGTGTTTTAGTAGATTTCCCAAAACAATTGTATCTAGGTTCACGGCATCCTGAAAGATATTCATGCAAAGCAGATTTTCTTTTCGAAACAAATAAAAAATAAAAGATTCAGGGTAGAATTTTAGGCCAAATTGCTTTGCTAACTCTTTAATATCCTTCTTTGTATCATTAAGAGATTTTCTTCGCTTTTGGATTTTTTTGCCCTTTAATAATTTTAACTTTTTCATTTTAAGTCCCCTACCTAGTTAGCTAATTCTTAGGAAGGCTTATAAATGTTTTGTCCAAAAAGATGGAAAAATTCTCTCCAAATTGGACAATAATTTTCCCAATATATAGTTATGGCTAATGGAATTCTTTTTAGATTTATTTTTTTGAGAAATGGGATAGAATAAATTTGCAGGTATAAATGGAGGGGTCTGCTCGTAACTTTTTATTTATTCCAAACTTTATTCGCGTCTTTACTCCGTTATATTCCGTTCTTGTCTATTATTCTTAAGCCGAATTGAGTTGTTAATTTAGAAATTGAATCATATTCTGTTCTTTCTTATCAATTTTTCCATATTGCCAGTTTGACCCTTTTACCCCTATTTTTCGGTTTGCAATCTTTAACCTTTTTCCGAACTCCTCACTTAACTAACATTTATGGCCATCTTCGGCCTGAATACAACCCATTACTCTAACTCCTGCTCTGCCTTCGCAAGAAGCTCTATAACCTTTGCTATGTAGCTCAAAAAGAATAAGACTTCATTCGGAAGGGGGCTTGAGAGAAGGGTCAAGCTCAATCGCTTTCTCTGCGTAGTCCTCGGATTCCTTCTTCCTGTCAAGCCTATACAAGACTATCGCTTTGCAAGCCCATGCAGCATGGATTTTAACAAAATCTTCAGCAAAATTACCTATGCCAGATAATTCTGTGGACGCTGTTATCACCGACCCTCCCTATGGCTGGAATGTGAAGTATAGTGAGTTGTCTAATTTTAGTATTATATGGCTAAAAGAACTATTCGGGGTTAAAATGATGGATAATAAAGAGGAAGCCATAATAAGCGAGTATCAAGAAAAAGACTCTACTGATTATGAAAATCTTTTGTATGGGGTATTTAGGGAATGTTATCGGGTTTTAAAGCGGAATAAATGGATGGTTATGACATTTAACAACAAAGAAAGTTCTGTATGGATGGCATTATTGAGAGCGGTTCAAAGAGCAGGGTTTTACCTTCCTGAAGGTGGCATAATTTACCAGGAACCTGCCCTTAATAAATTTTTCCAAAGCTTATTTACTTAATCCACTTATAAGTAAATTTTGCGTAATTATATTCGTCTATCAACTTCAAGTAACTCTTATTTTCATCCTTCTTAGGGATGTCTTGTCCTTTTATATATTCTACCAAAGCTTTATTCTTCCAACAAAAATCTATATATTTCTCTGATGCTTTATTGCTATCCGCCCAATAACAGCCATATGCATTGGCTATTGCATTATCCCATAAAGGGAAGAAATTAGGTGCAAGAATGTGTAAAGCCTTCGCAACAGCAACAGGGCTTTTTCGGAATTTATTGTCTTTTCCTACAGAAGTCAAAGCAGTTAATAGTTCGTCAAACAAAACTTTGATTTTGCCTTCGTCATCTTTATCTAGAGTATTAATCTTTCTTTCTCTAAATTGATTGATTTCATTTTGCCATTTTCTTAAAAATTCCTCTAGTTTATCAAAATCAAATATGCCATATCTATAAAGAGCCTGATTCCAAGTAAGTAACAATACACCTAATCCATCCGCAACTTCATCCCATTTACCCCAATAGTCTCTCACCAGCCTCGTTGCAACCTTATACATAGGATTTCTTTTTTCATGTCTGTAAAACTCTGATACTCCTTGTAGAAATTCTTTTCGCGAGGGTCTATGTTCCATATTTGCTTACAATTAAAATTTACTTATTAAGCTTTGCATGATAAACTTATATTCTTTCTCGAATTAATAAATTTTTCCAAATCTTTTATCAATCATCATCCGGCAAATCTGTCCTGAATTCCGCATATATGGGATAATGGTCTGATACCTTCTTGACGAAACTATTGTCTGTTACCCCATATTCGGCATCCCATCCGAAGACGCCGGATTTGCCTGTATATTCCACATTGGCAGTCGTGTCGCGGGTCATCATGCGGTCGTAGGTATTGTCCGAAGATGCAACAGTCGTATCCTCATCGTTACCAATTAACTGTATCCACAACGGGAATGTTACAGTTAGATTATCCTCGTCAAAGTAAGAACCATCGGCATTCATATCTCCAAGAACTATTACGTCTTTCTCGGAAGAACTATCATAAATGTCATTTATTACGACTGCTAACCGGCCAAGTTCTGCCGAAACGTCTTCTGGTTTGATGTGATTGTTAACGAGCTTGAAGTCGAAATTTCCGCTTCGGAAGAAAGCGACAAAAGGCTCTCGTTCAAAAACGTCATCAGGGTCTTCCACAACATAACTGCTCCCATGGATCAAATCAACTGTCTTTGTATTGTAAACAAAAGCATACTGCTCCTTGCTTGCTGTCCTGCCCAGTCTTTGGCTTATTATGTAGTCATAACTTGTATTCGCGTCGTTCACGTAACTCAACAGGGTCGGGATTACATTTTGTTCTTTGCTTCTAACTTCCTGTATTGCTACCACATCATATCTTTTGATTATTCTGGAGATTATGTCCATGACTTGCGGGTTACTTATCTTGGTCTGTCCGAAAGTCTGGATGTTGAAAGAAGCTATTTTTATGGAGTCTACTTCCTGCCTGTCTGAGTTGCTAGCCTCACGACAGCCTGCCGCTAAGATTAAAGATAATGTTAAAATTACGATTAGATACTTCCGTTTCATGATTTTCCTTAAGATGA
>Ga0315308_1001410_pt1 | contig 13825 bp, 9 predicted proteins | sample TDP3_MG_FD_203078 | JGI IMG/M metagenome (GOLD analysis project Ga0315308, IMG submission 203078) | Freshwater sediment microbial communities from Lake Towuti, South Sulawesi, Indonesia - TDP3 | ecosystem: Environmental > Aquatic > Freshwater > Lake > Sediment | place: Indonesia: South Sulawesi... | reverse complement strand
TTTCATAGCAGAGCGGTTGCTCTGCCGCTACATTCCGTAAATCTCGATTCTATTTCCTCCCTGATTTTTCGCTTTATACATTGCCTCATCAGCATGTTTTATTAATGTATCCAAATCGCTTTTGAGGTCGTATTGAGCAATACCTATACTTAAGGTCGTCTTATCGAACTTGCATTTCTCAAATGCCTTTCTAATCCTCTCAGCCACCACCACTGCATTTTCTTTCGATGTTTCTGGCAGGATTACAGTAAATTCATCCCCGCCATAGCGAAATGCCCAATCGACCTCCCTGATTTCCTCTGAAACTATCCTTCCCACTCTTTCAAGAATTCTATTTCCAGCCAGGTGGCCATGGGTATCATTATACGATTTAAAATGGTCCACATCAAACATCAATAAGGAAAGAGGCCGCTTGTGGCGGTCGGCCCTGGCTATCTCCTGTGAAAGCTTTTCATAGAAATGTCTCCGATTATATATTCCGGTCAAATCATCAGTGATCGAAAGTTCTTCTAACCTCTTGTTTGCTCTCCTCAACTCATCTTCTGCTTTCACCTTGTCCCGGGCGAGTTTCTGCTCTCGTAGGGCGGTCTTTATCGTCCACTTGAGCTGCCTGGGGTCACGTCCTCCACCCTTAAGAACATAGCCATAAATTTCTTCTCTCATCTCAATAGCTTTCAGGGCTGTTTCCAAAGAGGCGTGTCCCGTAACCAATATTATATAAGTGTCTCTATCTATCATCTTGATTTTCTTGGATAATTCCAAACCTGTAATGTCAGCCAATTTGAAGTCGGCCAAAACCACATCAAAGAACTTCTTCTTAACCTCCTCAATTGAAGCCGTTCCTGTTTCCACCTTTGTAACCCTATAACCCTCGTCTTCGAGGAGGTCAGCGACTGTCTCTCTATAATTTGGATCGTCATCCACTATTAATATCTCAGCCTGTTCCTCCTTTCTTAATTTTTTACTTAACTCGCGAACTTTCTGGATAGCTTCTAACATTTTTTCGACATTGATTGGCTTAAACAGGCAGGTATAGGCTCCTTTTCTCAGAGATTCTTCCACGAATTCCTCCATCGAATAGGCGGTCATCATTATTACACCCGTATCAGGTCTAAATTCTTTAATCCTTTCCAGGGTTTTGACGCCATCCATTCCCGGCATCTTTATATCCAAGAGAATTACATCGAAACTGCCTTTTTGCGCGAGGGCTACAGCTTCATACCCATCCTTCGCCAGGACGGCCCTGTATCCTCTCCCGTCCAATATATCCTTTAAGGTTTCCCTGTCCTCTATCCTGTCATCTACTATAAGAATTACAGGTTTCTTTAAAGCTTCTTCAACAACCTTTATGACTCTCTTAACATTAAACGGCTTATAAATAACAGTATAGGCTCCTTCTTCTATAGCCTTCTTCACTAATTCCTCTTTGCTGTCCCCAGTCATCATTATCACCGCAGCAGTGGGGATAATTTTTTTTACCTCCTTGTAAGTGTCTAAGCCGTTTATGCCCGGCATTTTAATGTCTATAAGAATAACATCAAAATATCTCCTACTTACCAACTTAATTGCTCTACGTCCATCTTCTACCATAGCCACATTATATCCCCTGTCCTGAAAGACATCGCCTATTGTTTCCAATAAACTTATGTCATCGTCTACAATCAAGAGATTAACATTTTTAGCCATTCCTCTCCTCCTTTTTAGATGGTTGGCTACTCTTCAGAGTGCCGTTTTCGTCACCCTAAAGGGCGACCCACCAAGCCGGCCGGGCACCATTTGTGGTGCTGTATCTGGTCGGGCACCATTTATGGTGCCATTTTCATTTTTCACTTAGCCAGAGGCAAACTGATAATGAAAGTAGTTCCCTGCCCTAATCGGCTTCTCACTTTAACTTTACCTTTGTGTCTCTCCAGAATTCTCTGGACTGCTGCTAATCCCAACCCAGTACCCTTAGTTTTAGTGCTGAAGAAAGGAGTAAACAATTTTTTCATATTCTCAGGAGAAATTCCACACCCTGTGTCAGTAATTTCCACCTGAGCCATGTCCTCTTCGATGTAACTGCGGATTTTGAGTGTTCCCCCCTGTGGCATGGCTTGCCAGGCATTGTTGATAAGATTTACGAACACTTGGCGAATCTCATCATGGTTTACAAGGGTAGGAGGAAGGTCCAAAGAGAGGTCTATCTCCACCTTCACTGTTTCAGGAATTGAGACGACCGAGAGGGAATCCTCGATTATTTTATTCAGATCTGAGGGCTGAGCCATTGGCGGCCTGGTCCGAGAGAAGCCCAATAGGTCATTAACAATTTTGTTAGAAGCAAGAATCTCCTTCTCTATAATTCCAATGTGTTTTTCAATCTTGGGGTCCAGTTCTCTTCCGGAAGACATTTCAAGCTTTGTTCTAATATAGTAGATAGCGTTGTTGATTACGCCTAGTGGATTACGAATTTCGTGACCAACTACCGAAGCCATCTGGCCAACCGCAGCCAGCTTTTCACGGAGAACCAGCTGCCCCTGAAATTCTTTCAATTTCTTAACCATAAAATTGAATGTATTTGCCAGAGTAAAAATTTCATCACGTGTGTTAACCTTTACCTCATAACTGAAATCGCCCTCTCCCAATCTCTCTGCGCCAGCTATCAATTCCAGAATCGGACGAGTCAAACTTTTTGCCAAATAGAAGGCTATGAACACCGAACCTACAATGCTAAGCAGTGTCCAGAGAACAGCATTTGTTTTCATACGCGCTATAGAACTATAGGCTTCCCCTTTACTTTGCTGCATAATTACTCCCCAATCCAAACTTTTCGCCCAGGCATATGCTCCCACCATTCCTAACTTGTTCACTTTATGAAATCCTTCGCTTGAGACATCGACATCCACGCCAACAGGTTTACCAAATTCAACTAAAGCTTGCCTGACAATAGGGAGGTCGTTCACCTTCTCAAAATTTTTCGCCCTTTCCAATTCGTGGTGAAAAATCGTTCTGCCTTCACTATCTATCAGAAAAGCAAATCCCGTCTTTCCAATTCTAACCCCATCAATCTTCCGCCAGAGCTTACTTAAAGTCGCTGTAACAAAAACGTATTCATACTCAGCCTCAAGGGGATAAACCACATTTATCCGTGGTAGATCGGCTTCGTAATAGATATTTCCTACCTTAGGAACCCCTGTCATCTTGGCTTCGATAAAAGCTGGTTCCTTACTTCTACTGATTAGTCTGGAGGACCCCTGTGCGAAACTTGGGTTATGCGCTTTAATCACTTCATCACCCTCTCTATTCAGCACGGAGATGAGAATGAAATCCTCATAACGGGAAAGAACGGAAAGCAGAACCCCCATCTTCTCCTGCCAGGACATCTTTGGAAATTTCTCAAAAGCCAGAACAAAAGCCAAATCTAGATTCAGTCCTGAGACATAGTCATCAATATCTTCCGCTATCGCCTGAGCCAGTCTGGTGTGAGTCTCCAGAACCGAAACCTCCAGGGCTTCTCGGTTAATATTAATCATCTTAATTCCCTGAATGAGTAAAGGCACAACTACCAGAAGAACCATAATTAAGGCTAACTTGTGAAACAATCTGACCTTTTTTATCATCACCATCCTCCATTGCCTCCGCTGATTCGGAAGCTGGAGTAGCGGAGCACTGGCTCCGCGCCATAATTGCGAAGCTTTGCTTCGCTACTCCTAACCCTACTCACCTTAGGGAAATTATATCAATTTCTATCCTTCGGTTAAACGCACGATGCTCTTCTGTGTCGTTAGGATAGATTGGTCTATACTCTCCATAACCTATTGCCGAAAGCCTTCTGGGGTCTATTCCCTGTTCAATAAAATACCTGATGACGCTGAAAGCTCTGGCTGCTGAAAGTTCCCAGTTAGAACGGAACTCACCGCTGACAATGGGTTTATCGTCTGTATGGCCTTCGACTACTACTTCATTCGGCATATCTTTAATTACTCTGGCCACTGCGCTCAACACAGAAATTATTTCCGGCTTAAGCTCAGCCTTCCCTAAATCGAAAATTATGGGACTGCGAAATATCACCTTTATTCCTTCCTTATCTATTTTTACATTAGCAAACTTCTTTAAGCGTTTCTCATCAATAAGTCCATCCATCTCCTCTGCCGCTTCTCTCTCCCTTGCCTTCCGAATTACTCTTTCCATATACTCTTTGTTCACCTCACCGCCCACATCTTTCTGGAGCGACTGGATTATTGTTTCAAACCTTAATCCACTTACCACAAATGAGAAAGCATATAGAACGAGGAAGAAAATCATCAAAATGGTCATCAGATTGCCGTAAGGGACAACCCACATAGTGACCTCTGGCATAGCTTCTTCTTCAGTTTCTAGTAAATGTCCATCTTTATCTCGCATAGTTCTTCTCCGCCTCCATCACCCTGAAGGCCGACCAACAAGCAGGGTAGAGTAACCCGATGAAATCGGGGGTCGTTCCTCCCTTTCGGGAGGACTCCAAAGACATTATGGAATACGGACAATATTAATTTCTATCCTGCGGTTCTTAGCCCGATTCTCCTCAGTATCGTTGGGATAAAGTGGCCTATGCTCACCATAACCCACTGCCGATAGCCTCTCAGGTTTTATATTCTCTTCCTCGATAAAGTATCTAATCACGCTGAAGGCACGAGCAGATGAAAGCTCCCAGTTAGAGCGGAACTTGCCCCCAACTATTGGCCTGTCATCAGTGTGCCCCTCTACAAGAACAGCATTGGGTATATCTTTAAGAAGCCCTGCTAACTGCTGAAGAACCGGGATAGCAGAAGGTTTCAATTCACTTTCGCCCAGATCGAAGAGAACGGGATTAGCCAACATTATCTTCACCCTCTGCTCACCCACTTTTATAGTGGCGAAACCGCGAAGCCTCCTCTCCTCCACATCCTCTATCATCTTTCTGATAGCGTCTTCTTCTTTCTTTACAAATATCTGTTCTTCCCTGCTAAATTCCGTGCGAATAGCCTTAAAGATCGTCTTTTGAAGGTCGGCAGCCATCCTACTAGTACCAAATAACATCAGAAAGAAGAGCATCAGATTGGTCATCAAATCCGAATATATAGTTAGCCAGATGGGGCTTCTTCCCCTCCATCTCGGCTCTTTTATTTCTGTTCTTAGAGCCATTTTAGCACCTTCCCGCACGGTTGGAAACCGTGCCTACAAGAATCTGGAGCCCTTGCGAAAGCAAGGTGATTCCTCCCTTTCGGGAGAACTCCAGTCTACTTTAAGCCCTTCTGCGAAGCTTATACGCAAGGAATGCCTGTAATTTTCTCTCCACAATAAGAGGAATCTCGCCCTTTTGAATGGATAGAATTCCCTCAATCATCACTTCCTTGAGTAACAGTTCCTCCTCGCTATAGGCATTCAATTTCCCGGCTATGGGGAGGAAAACGAAGTTTGTTCCGAAAATACCGTAGAAAGTCGTCGTTACAGCAATGGCCATGGAAGCGCCCATAGTTTTGGGATCGGCCAAATTCCTCAGCACCTGTACAACCCCGATGAGTGTCCCTAAGAGCCCAAATATCGGAGCGTAGGTTCCCATTGTGCGAAATATACCACTAATCTGCTGATGCCTCCTCCTAGTAAACACTATCTCCTTCTCCAGGTTCTCCCGAATCATTTCAGGGTCAAGATTATCGATTACCATCTGAATGCCGTCGATGAGAAAGTTATCCCTCAGATTATGAATCTCATTTGCCAAAACCCCAATCCCTCCCCTTCTAGCCACTTCAGCCAATCTGACCAGAGTTTCAATTGCCTCAGATGCAGTATATCTCCTCGAAGGAAACATTACCAACTTCAGTGCCTTAGGCGCCTGTTTAATGATTCTGAAAGGATAGGTAATCAAAGTGGAAGCAAATGTGCCTCCAAAAACCAGAATGGCTGCGCTCAAATTGAAGAGAAGCGATGTAATCTGACCTTGCGCCATAACATAATAAACTGCTCCACACCCCATAATAAGTCCAAGAATAGTCATTAAGTCCATAATTGCACCTCCATGAATCAAATCCTTTTATTATAGTACCGCTTGGTCGAGTACTCTTTAGAATGCCGATTGGTCGGGCACTCTTCAGAGTGCCGTTATCGTCACCCTAAAGGGCGACCGACCAGGTCACTCTCGGTTACCTTCCTTTCACTCCCTCTACCGCTGCTCGTGTTGAAGGTATTCCCGCCGCTCTCTTTTTCGCTACCGAACGCTGGTACCACCAGAAACCAGCTATTAACATTGCTATAATCACTGCTATTACTATCCAGATAGTCTTTGTTTTAACCTTTTCAACTAATCTGGGACTGACAGAAGAAGCAGCGGCAGCTGGTGAGCGTTCTTCTTCAGGAGCACGGAATGTACGCACAAAAACGCCCTCCTTCTCTTTCTCCACTACACCCGACTCGCCACTCTCTCGAACTTCGCCTGCAAGTTCAAATGGAATCCTCCCCTCTTTCTGCAAGTCACGTACCACTTTAACGATTCTCCGCTGCGCCTCTTCTATTTTCTGTTTTCCCGCGGGCTTGCCCAGCTCCATTTCCTGCTTGAGCATTGCTTGAGCGCCCTCAGAAAGTTTACCCATAACCGTACCCTTAAACTCTTCAGGGCTTCCCCTCAAGGCTAATGAAATTGTCCCCAGGTCAACCTCCCTTAGAACCGTTTGAAAGCTTACGTTATCCAGGTTGGCAATGTCTTCAAATGTAATTATCTGTTTCCTGACCTTCTCTGCTAGTTCCGGTTCCTTCTCCCTTAAAGATTGCAATATCTCGTCCCTGGTAGTTTTGTCCGCTTCATTGACTATTTGGACTAACTGCTCCGTTCCACCAACGATGTAATCAATTCTTTCTTTAATATCTGCTTCCATTGCGTCTACCACTTCAGGGGACAATCCTCTCACCCTGGAAACCTTCTCAGTAACCGTGGCTTTAAGGTCACGTGGCAGAGAAGCTATTACCTGAGTAGCTTCCCTTGGATTCAAATAGGAGACAATCACAGAAATAGTCTCGGCTGACGCATCCTTTAACAAGTACAGCAGATGTCTTAAATTGCTCTGATTAATAAAGCTGAAAGGATGGGAAGTCTTTTCTTCCATTTTCTCACCAATTTTTTCTTCTGCTCTTCCAGGAGCACCCGGTCCAAGATGAATAGCTGGGCCAAGAACCTGGGCGGGTGGAGCTACCGGGGCCTCCCTTGACCTAACTGTTTGGAAGATTCTGGCAAGTCCTCTGAGGAAAATTCTAATGGGGAATATTAGAAAAAGAAGGAAAACAGTGGCGAATAGTGGCCAATAAATTGGGCTACCCCTTAGAGTGGACCAGACAGTTTGGGATGGTTCACTAAAATGTTGCTTTTTTATTACCAGTTGATCTCCCCGGGCCACATCTAACCCTATTATCTCAGTAGCCACCGCCCTCACTGTTTCAATCAATGCATCATCTATCCTCTCATCCATAATAATGGTAACTACCACTCTTCTCACAAAAGATTTTGGAAGCACTACTACCTTTTCATATTCCCTTTTCATTTCCCCGCCAGGGGGCAATGTCTCCGGAACCTTCTCTTCCCCTAACTTCTCTCTCATAGGAACTCCCGGAAGAACAAATTTCTTCTCCTTCCGAACTACCTCGCCTGTCGCCTTCTCCTGAACCCAGGTTTCTCTCGCCACCTCTGTAGATTCAGTTTCCGGCTCCACATTAACGATTACTATGAATCTATCTGTGCCCAGTATTTTTTCTAATAATCCTCTTAACCTGTCTTCAAAACTCCTCTCCAAAGCTATTTTCTGTCCAATGATAGAAGCGAAGTCGACTGTAAATGCCCTGGCAGTAATAAGAATTGCAAGACTAAGTGCAAGCCAGAACCACTTCTTAAAAATGAACTTTTTCATTTTCTTACCCCCATGCTAACGAAAATCGCAACTTGTAGTGTAGCCCTTTATGGGCGTAATTCTTATATGGTAGTGTAGCCCTTTATGGGCGTAATTCTTAACGGGGACAAGCCCCTACACTACGCACATCTGGCCTTCTTAAGCAGCCTACTTCCTGCTTTATTATAGTATAAATTACCAAAATTGTCATGTTAAAATTCATAATGGATATTAATCTACTACTTCTTCGCTTTTTCCATCGCCTCTTTAATCAATCGCTGCGCCTGTAAATGGATTGGCTCCAGTCTCAAGACCTCTTCAAACTCAGCTATAGCTTTTTCATATTCGCCCTTTCCGAAGTATGCAAGTCCAGCACTATAGTGCTCGTCCATCTTCTTCTTTCTCTCTTCTTGAGCAGCCAACCATATTTTCTCTTCTATCCTTTTCATCAAGGCCTTCGATTGTTCGTGTGTCGGTTCGAACTTCAATACCTCTTCCAGCTCAGCCATCGCGTCTTTCCATTGACGTTTCTTATAGTATGCCACTGCCTTGGTGTAGTGCTTTTTCATTATCTTTATCTTCTTCTCTTTAGCATTAGCGATTTTCGCCTTTGCCTCTTCTCTAAGTTTGTTCAATTTCGGGTCATCGGTACGCACTTTAACCACTTCTTCCCATTTAGCGATAGCTCCATCATAGTCACCCTTCTTGTACTGGCTGAGCGCTTCTGAAAACTTCTGTGTTATCGTATTCTCCTCTGTTGATATTGGCTTTTCTTCAGAAGGAGCTTTTACTTTCGGAGGAAGAGGCGGCTTGGGAACCTCGGTTTCCTTCTTCTCCTTCTCAACCTCTATTTTCTTCTTCTCTTTTTCCTTTTTAAGTTCTCCGAGTTCCCTTTCCAACCCGGAAACATCCATTCCCAAAAGCTTGAATCTATCTACAATCGACTGGAGAAGTTTTATCTTGCCATCGATATCGAGGCTATTTTCCACTTTCCGATAATACTCCAGCAATTTCTCGAATTCCTTTTTCATCTCTTCTTCCTTAGGGAGAGCCTTCTTCTTTGGTGGTACCACGCCTTCCTTTCTCAAGGACTCGAGCACTTCCTTATTCTCAGGCTCTATCTCGAGAACTTTCAGCCAGAGTTCTTTAGCCTTTTCTTTCTGCCCGATAACGTAGTAGGCTGAGCCCAACCTGGAAAGAGCCAGTGTATTATTAGGTTCGAGCTCAAGGACCTCCTGGCATTCGACAATTGCCAGGTCGCTTCTATCTTCATAGAGATAGTTGAGTGCCCGATACATCTTCTGCTCCACAAGGGTCATTCCTTCACTTATCTTCTCCTGTTCCGCTATCGCCGGATACTCTCTCTTTACTACATTTAACAATCTCGGTATCTCCTTATTTTTAGGAGAGAGCTCGGAAGCATATTGTAATGTAGTTATTGCCTTCTTGGGCTTGTCCTCAATATAGTAACTCACACTAGATCTAATAAGTTCGGCTTCTCTTTCCACACGGGTCTCTTGAGGAATTACCTCCACGATTGAAGAGAGCTTCTTAAACAGGCTCTGTACCTCAGGTCTCTCGGGGCCCAATTCCACAGCGAATCTCAATTTCGCCACCGCACCACTGTATAATCCATTCCTATAGGCTTCTATTGCCTCTTTATAGTAATTTCCGGCAAGCTCTATTTTTCTTCTCTCTTCAATCATCTTAGCTTCCCCTTCTTTAATTTTCTCCAGTTCCTCCTGGGCTGCCCTTTCCCCGGCAACCTCTGCCAATCTTTCCTCTCTTGCTCTCTTCTTCTCTTCTTTTTCAGGTGCAAAGCGGAGAGTTAAAGATATACGGTGGGAACCATAAGTATCTCTTATTCCAGAGAGTGGATAAATGAAGGCGTAATCTAACTGGAAGAGATATTTGGTGTAGCTTGCACCCAGGGCGAGATTACTGAAGCTTCTACTTCCTACACCAAGGCCAGCTCTTGCTCCAAAAGTTCGTTTTAGGAACCACTTCTCCACGCCACTATAAACGTTAACGTCCCCGTTTCTGAATGTTGTGTCGAAGGCAAAAGTAAGAAAGTCGCTATTGTATAGAAAGCCAGACCTCACTCCTATAGGGACTCCGCTCTTATTGTCTTTTAAATCCATATGGGGCTGATTAATATCTATGAGTGCAAGACCCAGCGAGTACTCCCGGTTGAATCTATACAATAATCCCAGGTCACTACTGAATCCTGTTCTGGAATATCCCTTGCTGAACACCGGATCGCGCTCACCACTGACACCGGGACCACCGTCAATAAGAGCATTCTCTGTGTAGGGGGTTTTCCCATACTTCTTATAGAGCAGCTTCAAATTGAAGCCCGCAAGAAGCCTCTTCTTCAAACTATTTCCATAAGAGAAGATGAAACTATTCTCTTGATATAGACCCTGAAGGCCAAGATTCAGCCACCCTGCGCCTAAAGTTCCCCAATGGTATAGTGGATGGGCATAGCCAACGAATCCACTGCCCAGATTACTCCCATCATCTAAACCCCAGTACAGTTTGCCATAGCCACTGGTAAACTGGCACTCATCCAGTTGAGCCAGACCCGCTGGATTATAATAGATAGCATTAACGTCGTCAGCCAGAGCAGTGTAGGCATTCCCCATCCCTATCGGACGGGCTCCCACACCTAAATCCTCAAAGTCAGCCCAACAAATGCCCACGACAGAAAGCGAAATAGCACCCATCAAAAGTATCACCCTAATCATTTTAATCAACCTGTTCATTTCTTATTTCCTCCTTGATATATTATCTTATTTTTATCTCTCTTTTCAAATTCTATTTCCATTTTTAGCCCTGGACTCCCCGCGAAAGCGGGGTTTCCTGGAGTCCTTGTGAAAGCAAGGTTTCTTGGACTCCCCGCGAAAGCGGGGTTATTCCTCCCTTTCGGGAGGATTCCAAACCCTGAATTCTTGGTGAAAGCAAGGTCTGGAAAAGTTTGATTTGCGATGACATTAGAAATTTTAGCAAAAAGCAATTCCTCGCTCACCCCCAGGAAAAGGCTCGATTTGTGAGAAGCCTCGGAAATTTTAGCGAGAAAACTAGGCCCACTAAGCTGGCTTCCAAGCAGAATCCTGTTCGACCCGAAGGGGAGTTCGATTCTGCGCCCTGCACAGGCCGAAGTTTTCGAGCGTGAAAAAATTTCCCAGCGCCGAAGAAATCGAGCCTTTTCCCCTTTTTCATTACTTTGCCAGAATGACTGTTCCATTGATAACCTTCCCTTCCGCCTCTAACTGATAAATATAAACGCCGCTGAGAGCGACCTTCCCTTTCTCATCCTTACCATCCCAGGCGAAAGAAGTCTCTGTTTGACCAATGTCCAGTTGACGCACCAGAGCGCCTCTGATATCGAAAATCCTGCATACAACACCCTTCTCGTTGGGATTGTCGTATTGGAAGTTGACCACATCATTCAATCCATCATTATTGGGCGTGAAGATTCTCGGCCAGACTTTATTCAGAGTAAATTCAGTAGCTGCATATGACTCTTGAATCTTATACTTGCCTAACTTCTTAGTCCTTATGGTAAGTACCTGCTCATCTGTATCCGTCCTGGCACCAAGTTTCACCCACTCGATTCCATTGAACCAGAATAGTGCCAGATTCCTTCCAGCCTGATTTGCTTTTATACTGGTTCCCTTAACGGACCCTTGGCTGTCTACTTCATAAGACAGACTTACAGATGCCTTCGGCTTAGCGAAGGAGAAGCTCTTAATTTTCTCAGGGGTCTCATTACCATAACCTTTGAAAGCTATGTATTCATAACAGCTTATGACTTTATCCTTATTCCCCTCCGATTCATCTTCTTCAACCTTTATATTCAAGTCATCATCGTAAGAATTGCTCTCGTTATACAGTATATCTGTCAACTCCTCAGGAATAACCAACCTGGCTTGCATATCTTCTGCCAGAATGATTACATTTACTTTCCCGTCTTGTACCATTAAAATCATAGAATCAGCACTTTCCACGCCACCAATATCACCCGCTCTAACCTTATAATAATATGTCTTGCCAAGGATATCGTCTGTTTCATTCCAAGATAGCACCGATTTGGCTAAAATCGCTCTGGGCTCCTCACCAAATCCTGCAAGAGAAGTTGACCGATATGCTCGATACTCCTCTAAATCAGTGCAAGGTGAGCCGTCTTCGTTCCTTGTTACTGCCTTCCACTCGATCTTTATATGTTTGCCAGCATCAACCAATGTTCCTTTGACGCCACACGGTTCTCTCGGTCTTAAGCTCGGACGAGCCCAGACTTCGTCAGAAGCGTCACTAACCAAGCCAGCTTCATCCACTGCCTTAAGTACATAGTAATAGGTAGTATCGTTAGTTAGACCAGTATCTTTATATTCAGATGTAGGATGAGTCACCGTAGCTAAAGCGACACTATATAAGCCACTGGTTGTGCTACGATAGACCCAATATGACTCCATATCCGGCTCAGTATTCGGCGTCCAGGTAAGAGTAACACGCCTATTTCCAGCTTTGGCTACAAGACCAGTAGGTGGAGCTGGAGGAATATCAGCAGCCACCTGCGCCCACGCCGTAGCACCATTAGACAAACCGGACCAGTTGCTTGCCTCATCAGCAGTCCACAACCTGAAGTAATATGTAGTGCCAGGAATCAATCCATTAGTCTGGTCAACAATGCGAGATTGCGGGTCTCCTGGGTTAACCGCATATGAGTAGTTCCTAATTTGAGCATCAGCCGTGCTCCAGGAAACTGTATAGTTGGAAGAGAACTGGATTCTGTACTCTCCACCACTAATGGGATTACTCCAACCGTCATCACCCGGCGCCGTCCATGTCAGCCGAATCTCTCCCTCACCAGCCCATGTCTCTGCCATCAAATCCGTAACCGCCGCCGGCGCCGTCGTATCCTCCCTCGGCATCGCACTTGCGACATTATTGTCCACCGCCTCATTGCCTGTATCGTCTTTAGCACGAATAGCGATATAATAAGTAGTTCCCGCCGTTAAACCGGCCAGCCAGTGCGTGTCATCCCACACACTCGGGGCAAGAGCTGCCCAACCCTGAATATAAGTGTAGGCAGCCTGCTGCCACCAGCTTGTTGTAGTGCCACCCAATTCCGCCACACTTCGCGTATCATATTTTACCATGTAGGGATAACCGGTTAGCTGTCCATTCCAACCATCATCACCAGGCGTTGTCCAAGCTAGGTCGATATCTCCCACAAGCGTCCCAGGTGTCCCTACCAAATCCGTAATCGACGCAGGCGGGCCTAAATCGACTGTAACCGACATTCCCACCGTTCCTGAGCCTGCTGCCACAACAGGCGAAGATATCCCTATCATCACTAGGATGATGATCGCAACAATATGGAAGATTTGTACTTGCCTGTTTCTCACTTCCATTGCTCCCACCTAATCGTTTCGGTAGCCTTTTAAGTACACCATAATTTCTCCCATCAATTTCTTATTTTTACCTCAAAATAGCGACAAAGCAAAAACTCTGCAATACCTCTACATTCATCAGTATCTATATAGAATTCGGGTTAATATCTTCTTCATATTTATGACTAACCATAGTCCTTCCTGTTATTTCGCCGCTAAAGATACTTTTGCCCTGTACCTTTTCCTAGCCCTATAATACACCTTCCCTTCCAGAAAGTTACATATACCCCTTCTTAGGTATTCTAATATACTGCTTCTTTGTTCTCCACTCTCTTTCCCTATTGAAACTAGTCTTGGTCAGTTGGGATCGATTACGCTTAGAGACCACAGACATGAATAGGATTCGCCTTGATTCCCAGGTAATCTTCCCCAAATATACCCGGACATCCCATACCTCTCTCTTCCCTCAGGAGACGCTATCAATCAATATCAAGTGAGCTCCTCCTCAGGTCTGGTAAGCGTACACAGTCACTGTAATCCACTGCTGAGTCGTCAGGTCTG
>Ga0315308_1001407_pt1 | contig 13830 bp, 13 predicted proteins | sample TDP3_MG_FD_203078 | JGI IMG/M metagenome (GOLD analysis project Ga0315308, IMG submission 203078) | Freshwater sediment microbial communities from Lake Towuti, South Sulawesi, Indonesia - TDP3 | ecosystem: Environmental > Aquatic > Freshwater > Lake > Sediment | place: Indonesia: South Sulawesi... | reverse complement strand
CTGTTGTGAATGATGCTGTCTGGAGTGATGAAAAAGCCCTGAACCTGCTAGTCTTTGAGGTCGAAAGCCGCTACTTGCCCAGCTCGGAGAAGCATATTGGACCGCCTGTTGAAAGGGGTTCGGAGTGTGAAAGATTTCTGCGAAAACACCTTGGAGCCTCTTCAACTGTTTCTGGTCCCCGCCTAGAGAACGGTCGTTGGGTTGTTGATATCAAGCGAAAGCACACAGACATCGTGGATCTGCTTAAGGAGAAGCTGAGTGACGGCGGCAGACAAGTGGGAGTTGCAGACCTAGTTTCTAGAGCGATGGCGAAATCGCTCGACATTCGAGTTAATGAGGAGATATCGAGAATCTATTGGTCGAGCAACGATTTTGCCCAGTTTCTAACCTGGTACGTGATAGGTAAGCCTCAATGGCTTAAGGTATCATGACATAAACACGTGTCGCCTTGCCTTTACGGAGTGAAACTCATGAAGACTAGATATAGCTTGCCAAAAGGCATGCGATACTCCACTTTGGCAGAGAGAAAAGAGTTCTATCAAAAAGAGTTCAGCGTGGATAGACTGAGGAAATGGTTTGAAAGCTGGAACGATGGCTCAATTGTCAAGTTTGCCGTCGTTATTGGGAGACACACCCACGTTTTTCCGAAGAAATATGCTGAGGACGCTTCCATGACCATAATCATAGATGAATACAATGATCTAGGTGACATCTTGACGCAGATTCTTGAGTTCCTTCCAGAATCGGCCTACTACGACAGAAATGTCTACCTGGGCAAGAGCAAGATCGTCGGTCAAGAATTGGCTTTTGACCTCGACCCGGAAAATCTAACCTGTCCAATTCATGGAACCCTTGCAGACAAGATGAAGCGGCGTCAAGGCTTGGCCTTCTGTGAGTTGGAGTTGGACATGGTTAGAGAGGAAACCGTGAGGCTCTATGAGGAATTGCAGAGACGGTTCTCGAACTTGAGAGTTATGTATTCTGGCAGAGGGTTCCACATTCATGTATTTGATAAAGAACCCTTTACTTGGAAAAGGAGGCAGAGACGAACTTTGGCTTTGGAATTGAAGAAAAAAGGGTTCTTGATCGATGAGTGGGTCACGACTGGTGGCATGCGATTGATTCGACTGCCTTACAGTCTTCATGGCATGGTTTCGAGGGTCGTCTTGCCGCTTGATGCAGCTGATTTGGATAGGTTCGACCCGATCACTGATGTCAGGTGTCTGCCTAAGTTTCTTAGGACAGGGATCTAGGTCTTTTTCTTTTTCAGTGTCTTCTTCTCTGGTTTCTTCTTCGTGACTTCTTCTGCTTTCTTTTCTTTCTTTTTGTAGTAGTAATACTTCTTTTTCTTTTCAGCCGCCATTCGCTTTTTCACCGTGGTTGAATTATTTGAAGACTGAGTGAATAAGAGATTTACGTTTGTTTGAAGGGTTTGGCAAACGCAAGCACTGCCAACACTGGCGAAGCTACAATTACAAGGTAGAACGGCGTATGGACATTTGTCTCGTAGAGCACGCCTCCTAAATATGGAGCAACGAAAATGGTGAGTGTTACTGTAACCTGTGAAAGTGAAATCCATCGTCCTCGAGAAGCCTCTGGAGGGATGACGCCGACAGAGGCATTCATCAGATACCACAAGAGATAGGACGCTCCGTTCAAGAATGATGCCAAAGACAATACGACAAAGTTGTTATACGCTGTGAGGACCCAGAACGAAAAGCTAGATACAACCATTGAGAGAGCAACAGCAAGCATTTTTGTCCACCTGTCCCCTATCCTGCCAAACGCAATTGAGAGGAGCGCCCACCCCAGAAATGTCAAAGAGCCGAGAACGCCAATGAAAAATCTGTCAAGGCCGAACACTTCCTCCTGAAATTGAACAACCAGCGGACGAACCATAGCCACAAGAAACATGGCCACTGCAAAAAACACTGACAACACGATGATTTTCCTCACTCTTGACGGGTCGAGTGCAAGAGAAGTTGAAACCGAGACTTCTGGCAATTTGCGCGCGTGCTGGCTCCTTATGAAGAAGATCAAGCCGGTTGCAGTTGAATATAGGATAAAGGCCAAGAAGAAAACAGGCTGCATTCCTATGATCGTTGCCATGTAGCCTCCCAGGCCCGGAGAAAATATGTACCCAACTGACCACGACGCCGAGATAGCTGCAAACGTCACGGTAATCCTCTCCCTGTTCGCAAAAGTTGCCACATATGCACTGGTTGCTGGTCCACTCAAGAAGAAACCGTACATAGCCATGGGCAATACAAGCTGGCTCCAATGCATCGCTGCAGCCATCATTAGTGGCACTGGAACCCAGACCAGCCAGCCCAGAATCATGACCTTCTTCCTGTCAAACCTGTCAGCCAAGAAGCCGCCAAGAATTATGGTAAGAGCGCTGCTCAAACCTAACAGGGAATAAAGCAGCCCAACATCAGCTGGGCTGGCATGAAGGCTTCTGATGTAAAGGGGCAATGAATAAACAAATAAGCCGTCACCGAACGCGCCTATGAAATTTGAAAGACAGATAAGTTTAAGGTCTTGGTTAAGCGTCCCCGGTGGCAGAACATAACCCCAAATAGCTTGACGGCTCATGTCACTCCTGCTATGTAGGCTTTAGGAGACAGATGATTAAACAGAAGGGTTAATAGCTGTTTGTGGGCTGAAGAATTAGCGCATGGTGTCACCAATGGAATCTGTGAAGTTTGGTGTTCAGGCCTTGCAGGCTATGCCAGACTATGCCACTCTGAGGAAGGTTGTGCTGGAGTGCGACAGACTTGGTTTTTATTCCATTTGGTTATATGATCACCTTCAGTTTGCGTATGGACCTACCCTAGAGTGCTGGACTGTCCTCTCCGCGCTAGCTGAGACAACTCAAAACACACGCGTCGGATCGCTGGTCACATGCAACATGTTCCGTTATCCCTCAATCTTGGCCAAGATGGCTGCAACCGTTGACACAATTTCGAATGGTCGACTCAATTTTGGCATCGGCGCGGGATGGCATGATGCAGAGGCTACTGCTTATGGAGTCCCATTTCCGAAGGGTGGAGTTCGCGTTGAAATGCTGGACGAAGCGCTAACAATCATTAAGAAACTTTGGACCGGAGAAGAGGTTACCTTCAATGGAAAATACTATTCCGTGAACAAGGCCGTGTGCCTTCCCAAACCAGTTCAGCAGCCTCATCCGCCCATTCTGGTTGGGGGCGGCGGGAACAAGATGCTCAGAGTGATTGCCAAACACGCTGACGCATGGAACAGCGGGTTTGTAGACCCGGAAGGCTTTAAGGCAGAGGTTGAGCGCTTGGAGAAAGCCTGCAGAGAGGTTGATCGAGACATTCGCACAATTGAGAACACATTTCAGAGCCGCATCGTGATCGCCGAAGACGACGAGGAAGCCCTAAAGAGAGCAGAGCAGTGGCGGGAAGAACGCAAAGGAGAACCAGACAATCCAGATTGGAAGTTTTGCATCAAGGGCTCGCCTGAAACATGTGCCAAAACGCTGAAGGATTACGTTGACGTGGGCGTGACACATTTCACGCTTCTGTTTGCAGACGCAGCGCAACTGAAACCGCTGCAGCTGTTTGCTGCGAAAGTCATGCCGATGTTTCAATAGCATCGAACCTACACCCTTTACCAACCTATACATTCAAAAAGGTCGGCTTAAACAAAGGCGTAGGTTAAGAGCTACGGTTCCTTCATGAATTCAATGAATTCCTCAAGCGTGCGTTTCTCCAAGGTATAATTCGTCTTTCTTTCCCGACCTATCGTGGAATGGGGTCGAGGTCCGTAGTCGTGACCCGGGTACACCTCAATCTCATCTCTAAGCTTCATGAGTTTGTCGAAGAGGCTGTGGTACATGGCGCCGGCGTTTCCACCTGTCAGGTCTGTTCGGCCGCATTCTCCAACGAATAGTGTGTCGCCCGTGAGCAGTTTGCCATCAACCAGCAAGGATATGCCGTCAGGTGAGTGGCCCGGTGTGTGGATGACTTTGATGGTGATTTTCCCAATTCGTATGGAATCTCCGTCGTTTACTGAGATGTCTTTCTTGACTCGGGATAATTTGTGGGCGGCTATTTTGGCTTGGTATTTTGAGGCGAGTTCTTCGTTGCCAGCCGTGTGGTCTGAATGGTGGTGCGTGTTGACAACGTACTTCAGGTTCAAATCTTCCCTAGTTAAGAGCTGAATTATTGCCTCAACATTGAATGAAGGGTCAACCACAACGGCTTCTTTGGTGGCTTCATCAGCTATGATATAGGAGAAATTGTCGCCTTGTTGTTTGACCTGAAAGAGAATCATAGACCTTCCCTCTCAAACACTCAACGTATGCTAATCTGTCTTTGCCCCTCTGCGAATAAACTGGTCTGTAGGAAGATGCTCAACCTTCATGCCCAAATTGGCCAAGTCAGTCAAATCGCTAATGCAGCCTAGACTACCATCTATATTATGATGAACTGGATGTCGCCACATGTACCTTGGCGTCAGATTGAACTGCAACGGCATTCTTGTGTTTAGTCTGTGTTTCTCACTCAGATCACGGATCAGTGAATCTGTGGAACAAGCGAAACGTGTTGTTGCATAGCTCTTCAGCAGCTCAGCCGCTCCGAATTCGCCTATTCCATGCCACATAACCGCGTTTTCAGGCGAAGCCAAAGAGTACAGAAAGAACTGAGGCGAAGATGGAGTTTCCTCGAAACTGTAGTTTCGAAATCTCTCTCCCTCAATGATGAAATTGTCGTCTGCTCTTGCGACGCTGACATCGCTTGGGTCAATATCGTTTTCATAAAGAAGAACTGTTTGATATCTCACCTTGACGTTTTTCAGGTCTGCTCCTTCAAAATAGATTCTTCCTCTTACAGCTCTTTTTGAGGCGAAGCCTTTCTGCGAGTGTGGCACAGTCAGGAGAGTAGTGAGGTTCTTCATGCTTCTGCCCATGCAGTCATACACGAACTCGATCGCGCGGTAGTCTTTGTGGGTTTCTCTTATCATATGATGCAACACTCCGTCGACGGTTTCTCTCTCCAGAGTCTCAAGGGGCATACGCACTGAGGGAATTCTGAGGTTCATTCCAAAAAGCCTTGACAGGCCCAGTAACTCCTCATATTTGACGGCGTCCACCATGTCAACATAACTGTTCGAAGTATGAAGATGTTGGTTTGTCAGCTCTATGTCGCGTTTGCAGACCAGTACACCTTCGTACTTTTGCACAAACTTCTTATCGATTGCCAGCTGGTTCGTCTTGACTCTTGCACATGGAAACGCGCTTTGGCCGCTGGTCACAATCGATTCTCTCAGTGGGTTTGCGGAGTATCTGTCTGGTTCAACGTCATCCGTGTTGAGCAGGTACGGAAAGATCAGCCCTTGAGGCGGCTTGTTCAAGGCTTCGCACATCTGTACGACATCGCTTGAATCAAACTGATGCAGCCCAAAAGTGTGGAAGTAGTTGCCACAGACCTCGAGCAAACGAGCGGCTATTATACCCTGAATCTCCTCAAGCGTCAGATACGGACTGGAATACTCAATAGACGACCTTAAGAAGAGGTGGTTGCCGCCCACAACAGTGTCGTTTCTCTGCCCCTTTTCAAAGTAGAAAAGCGAAACGTCAGGTCTCCGCACTTCCTTGAATTGGGACATTTCCTGAACGATGCTCTCAACACATGGCCACGAGCTTTTCAAAAAATCCTCAACGATCATCTTGGACAGTTCTGTGGACACTAGACATCAACCTCTCTCTAGAGACTCTGCCACATATACGCACATTGAATCGACTGGCGGTCCAAAGAACATTCTGGTCACAGGAAAGTCCTCGCGGAACCTCAGCTTCTTCAATGCACTGACAACGCTGCTCTTCACGTTTGATACACATATTGAGACCTCGCAGTCGTCCAGACTGCCTAGCATAGCATTGAGAAGGTTAATGGCCGTTTCGCTGCGTCCCTGTTGGCATATAAGCGGACCCAATTCAGCAGTGTCGTCATAGACCTTGGCTACCAAGTAGCCAATTATTCTTCGATGCTCAACAGAGACGTAGGATATGTTCTGCGGACTCACGAGGAGAGGCCTAAGTAGTTTTCCCCTGTTGTCGCCAAAGCAAAGCGTGTCATAATCGATGATGGACTGCACATCCTGCGCTGTGACTTCTCTCACGTTAGTGTATACTGGGCGTGAGGTTGCTTCGCCCTTTAAGACCGAGAAGTTGGAATGCTGTCTGAAGCCGAGTCTCTCATAGAAAGGAACTGTGTTCAAGTACGAGTACAGGCCGATTGTCTCCACTTTTTTGCTCTTAAGGTAGTGGATTGAGTGGTTAACAAGCAGCGATCCTGCACCTTTGTTTCGGTAGGGCTTTTCTACAATTAGATTTCCAAACCACCCTATCCTGCCATAACTTATCGCTGTGGATATGCCTATCTTTTTTGAGTTTGAAAGGAGCACTAAGCAGCCTTCAGGTTCCAGAGTGGTAATTAACACGAAGTCTTGCTCCGTCATGTCCCAGTTCATCTCATCTGTGAGGCGTATCGCGAAGGCGAAGTCGTCAGGGGACATGACTTTTACTTGTAGCATATTGACACAGTCAAGACTTGCGGAAAGCATAAACTTTACTAATGTTTTGTGGAGCTATAGGATTCAAAGGGATCAGCGCTCATGAAACAGCAGCTAAACGTTGAGATTCCACGCAATCCCCCAGTGATGACGTATCCGTTTACTGAGTACTTCAAGGGTTTCGAGAAGGTTGAGGCTGTCCGTCGAATATTCGGTGAACAAACGGAGAAGGTCTTGTCCAATCTGAAAGTTGAGTTCGCTGGGTTTCGGGGCTATATGGGCGTCAGCAATATGGATGGACATCTTCTCATCAGTGCTCGCTATCTTAGAGATGGGGACATCATCGACATATACTTGGACATAATCCATGAACTTGTGCACGTCAGACAGTTCATGGAGGGAATAGAGCTCTTTGATGACCGGTTCGACTACGCTGACAGGCCAACTGAAGTTGAGGCCTATCGTTTCGCTGTTGAAGAAGCTCGAAGGATCGGACTAAACGACGAGAGAATCTGCATGTACCTTAAGACAGAGTGGATGACCGATGAAGAACACAAACGACTGGCAGAATCACTAAGCGTCAACTGCGGAAAATAGTGCCAGTCTCCTGTCAAGAACTCTCTTTTGTGCGAATGATTAACCTGAGAAGAGTTCGATCCAGATTCCGTCTGGGTCTTCTATATACGCCCATCGGCCACCGTCAGCCTTCACTTCTAAGATTGTTCGGTGCCCTGCCGATCGAGCTTCCTCCAGAGCATCGTCAAGATCGTCGACTTTAAAGGCTAAATGATCCAATCCCTCTCCTGCAGCATATTTTACGGCGTACGGACTACCTCTTTCATAGTGGTTTAGTTCTAAGATGAAGCCGCCTTTCTCGCTTGCTAGGGCGACAGTTTCGCCTTTAGTCTTCTCAATCTTCCCGCGACCCGTTATTTTCATGCCAAGCAGTTTAGTGTAGAAGTCTATCGATCTCTGCAGATTCGTTACTCTTATTCCAACGTATGTAAATTTGGCTTTCATAATGATCGCTCTGCTGTATAATAGCATTTGCATATATAATTGTCTACGGCGCACACTATGGATCTTGTAAACCATTTGTAACACACAAAAGAGCACGGTTGATGTTGGCAGTTGGAAAGGAAATCTCAATCCATGGTACAAGACTTCGAGTTGGAAGTGGACTTGTACAAGCGGACAAAGCAGTTTAAATTCTCGATTTCTTCAATTAGTTGATTTGATTCACGACTTGAGGAATAGGGGCTTGTAATTCCTTTTACGCAAAGTTTACTTTAGTCACGATTCATATTTTCTTAGAGGAGGAATACCTTGATAGCTTCAAACATTAGCTTTGGAGTTGATATAGGTCCTTTCTTTAGGATTGAAAGGAGTTTTTCATCTATCGCGAAGCTTGCTATAGACATTGAAAATCTCGGGTTTGACTCAGTTTGGATTCCTGATCACGGAGTTGATCCTCTGGCAACATTGTCATTTATTGCTGCAAAAACGACAAGGATAAAGCTGGGTACGTGTGTCCTCATCCCGGATCATAGGCATCCGGTGCTTTTAGCCAGAGAAATATCAGCACTAGATAATCTATCTGGACGAAGGTTTATTCTTGGGCTCGGAGCGGGAGAAGGCAAAGAGATGTTCGGGACCTTAATGGATAGACCATTTGCTCGGATGGTGGAAACAATCGAAATATTAAAGGGCCTTTGGGAGCGCCCCAAGGTAACGTATCATGGGAGGTTCTGGAAAATTAACGACTATTCTTTAGAATTAAAGCCGCTGCAAAAGCCTCATCCGCCAATCTGGATTGGTGCAAGTGGACCGCGAATGTTGAAGGTAACCGCAAAACATGGAAGTGGTTCCTTTGGACCTCAACTTATTCCAAAACATTACCAAGAATGGCTGAACAGACTACGAAACACCGCAAAGGAAGTTGGTCGAAACCCGGATGAACTCACACCTGCACATCTCCCATTCACAAGCATTTCGAATGACCACGATATTGCGCTTAAGTGGCTAGAACCTCATGTAAAATGGTTCCTGGTATGGGCGTCTCAGCCTCCAAGTTCACTACCACAAATACTGGGCTATAAAGAAAAATGGGAAAAAGAAGAAGACGTCCCTCGAGAAGCAGTCGAGAGATGCTTCATCGTTGGAAACCCGGAAGAGTGCACTGAAAAAATGGAAGAGTTCGTTCGCAGTGGCGTAAGATATTTTGTTTTAGCAATTCGTGCTCCTGATGAAAAAAGCTACTTCGAATCACTCAGACTGTACGCTAAAGAAGTGATGCCACACCTTAAAGAAGCAACAGAATAACGACTCTTGAAACACAAAGCTAAGAATTTAAACCGAGTTGAACCTGACCCCTGCACCACCTCTAAGGTTCAAACCCAGTCGCGAAATTGCCGCACATTTATTTGATGCTTGCAAAACAATGTTCGTGAATCAAGCTTTATTGTGGCAAAAATCCTCAAAATTACTTTTTCTGAAAAGAAGCTTGGTGGGGTCGCTGGGATTTGAACCCAGGACCTCCAACGCCCCAGGCTGGGATCCTAAACCATGCTAGACGACGACCCCACACTGCAATGTGAATGTAAACATGACGATAAAAGCTTGAGCCAAATAAACAAAATCAAACTTCCCTCGGATAAGATGGAAATCATGAATGATTTGAAAATACATCAGGCTGGCGACTCCGAGTCTTACGGCATGGCATGCTTTCGTTCAGCCGTTCTGTGTGACAACAAAACTTGGTCTAGCCTGCGGGAAAACCGCTTCATGAACCACCTTTTGACAGTTTCAACAAGCAGTAGATAGGCTGCAATTAACACTGCCAATATCACATAAAAAAGTGGGGGTGGCGGCATAAATCCAAAAAGGTCACCTAAAAAGGTGAATGGCAAAATCAAAGCAGCAACAACTACGCCTAGACTGCTGAAAAGCAACAGCCTGCTAGGTCTGCTTTTGAAGAAAGGCACCCTTCGAGTTCTTATGACAAAGACAACCAAAGTCTGTGTGCACAAAGACTCAGTGAACCAAGCAGCCTGAAACTGGGGAATAGACCCTCGAAACACAAACAACATTACGAAGAAGGTTAAGAAATCAAAGATAGAACTCAATGGACCAAAGACAACCATAAACCTCCTTATGTACGGAATGTCCAAGCGCTTGGGCTTTTCAACATACTCAGGATCAACATTATCTGTTGGAATCGTCGACTCAGACAGGTCGTAAAGCAGGTTATTGAGCAATATCTGAATCGCTCGCATGGGCAAAAATGGTAGAAAAGCAGAGGCGCCCGCTACGCTAAACATGTTGCCGAAATTGGAGCTCGTGCCCATGTTGATGTACTTCATGGTGTTGCCGAAGGTTTTTCGTCCCTCTAAAACACCGTCGTCTAGCGCTCTTAGGCTCTTCTCCAACAGGATGATGTCAGCCGATTCCATAGCCACATCCACTGCATTATCAACTGACACTCCAATGTCTGCGGTTCTTAAGGAAGGCGCATCGTTGATGCCGTCTCCGAGGAATCCAACAACGTGTCCATTATGCTTCAACGCAGTCATTACTCTGTCTTTCTGAGCGGGAGACACGCGCGCAAAAATGTTTGCCTTCTGCACAACTCTGGCCAAAGCATCATCTTGCATCAGGCTAATCTCGCTTCCAAGAACAACTCCTTTGATCTTGAAGCTTAATTGTTCACATGTGGTCTTGGTGACGAGTTCATTGTCACCTGTCAAGATTTTGAGTTCCACCCCATCTTTGCTCAAAAGCTGAAGCGATTCCTTTGCCCCTTCCTTCGGCGGATCTAGAAATGCCACGAAGCCCAAGAACACCATATCGACTTCGTCTTTTATTGAGTACGTTTGCTTTTCTTCCTTGATCTTCTTGTACGAGACTGCCAAAACTCTGAACCCTTGAGCGCTCAGGTCATAGTATTTCTGCTCGACCCTTTTGCGGAATTGCCCGGTCAAATCAAATATCCTGTCAATGTGTTCGCAGTAAGAGCATGCCTTGAGAATTTCTTCAGGCGCACCTTTAGTTATCAAAAACCTCTGCCTTTTCTGATCAACAACAATTGAGACTCTTCTTCGGTTGAAATCAAATGGAACCTCATCTATTTTCTCGTAAGGCTTTACATCGATGTCTTTGTACTGCATTATAGCGTCATCAAGCGGGCTTTTCAACCCGGTTTCATAATAACTGTTCAAATAAGAGTACAACAGCACTTTTTCGCTGTTGTTGCCATCGATGTCAACGTGCAACACGAGCTTAATCTTGTTCTCAGTGAGCGTGCCGGTTTTGTCTGTACATAAAACGTCCATGTTCCCAAAATTCTGAATGGCAGCCAAACGCTTGACAATGACCCCTTTCTTAGACATCGCCAAAGCGCCTCTGGAAAGATTTATCGACATAATCATAGGCAAAAGCTCAGGCGTCAAACCAACCGCAAGAGCCACAGCGAAGAGCAACGAGTCGAACACGTCATATTGAAGCGACTCCTTGACAAAAACAAACTTGAGTGTGTTGGTGAGAAACACAAACAGCACGAGGAGAAAGGTGATCTGCATCATTAAAGCGCCAAATCTTCTCAGCCCATGTTCAAACTCTGTTTCAGGCTCTCTCTCTACAAGCCTCTTTTCAACTTTGCCGTATTCGGTTGAGCTTCCCGTCGTGACAACCACAGCTGTGGCCGTTCCACTCACGACAGAGGTGCCTAGAAAAAGAAGGTTGGTCCACTCAGTGATCGTTTCAGCCTTACTTGCTAATGCATCGGCTGTCTTCTCTACTGGAAAGGATTCGCCTGTCAATGCAGATTGATTGACGAACAGGTCCTTTGCATTGATCGCTCTCGCGTCAGCTGGCACAATGTCCCCAGCTGAAAGATACACTATGTCACCTGGAACGACTTCAGAAAGTCTTACTTCTTTTTTCACGCCGTCTCTGAGCACAGTTGCTGTTGTTGCCACTTTCTCCCGCAGCTTCTCGGCAGCTCGTTCAGCTCTCGATTCCTGATAAAAATCAAGAACCACGCTTAGAAGAACTATGAAGAATATGATAGAGGCGCTGGGGACGTCGCCAAGAAAGGCCGAGATCACTCCTGCAAGCAGCAATATGAAAACCAACGGATTTCTCAGGTGGTAAAGAACTTCAACGGCGCCTGCTCGCTTCTTTCGCTCAGCAAGCCTATTATAACCGTAGACTTTGAGGCGGTTTTCAGCTTCTTGAGAGCTAAGCCCATTTGGAGAAGTGCTCAAACGAGACATAAGCTCATCAATTGGTAGCCGCAGAAGTTCTTCAGTATTGATCATCTATACGCCAGGGTGGAAGAGTTCTATAGGCTTCAGCCATAAGCGTTTTATTTAGCTCTTCCTTTATCTGCCAAGTCTTGTTTCTGTGTGATTCAACATATTCCAGTCGATGCCCGGATTTTCCGGAATCTCTTGGATTTCAGACAGGAATCAAAAGTATGAAGGTTATGTGGAGCTCGATAGGAACGCCCCAAACAGACCCTATCTTAAATGAATATTTCATAACAGACGAATATTACAATCATCTCTTTAGGCTTTCGATAACGCGCTTACAAACGTGACTGATATTGAAAGAATATAGAGAAAATAAGAGGATGAGAGAAATCTCTGCACTTAATCGAGGTCTTAGAGGTTTGCGAAAGTCGGCTCCTGTTTCTATTCGGCTGCGTGTTGCGGTATGGGTCTTGGTCTTCTTGCGAAGTTTAGGAACACCATGAATCCTGCCGCTGCTGCAAAGACCATTGTAGTCACAGCAAGCATGTTCACGTTGTTGCTTAGGTTCTCATTGACCGTTTTCTCTTGCTGAAGTTCCTGCTGAGTGGCCTCAAGTTCCTCTTGAGAATTCTCGTAACTCTCCTTGTAGGGTGATTCGATGTAGAGTTTCACTCTGTAGGTTGCACGGTCTGATCCAACCCAGCGTTCTATCTGGGACCACCAGATTTCAGTCTTGGCCTCGATCGATGGATTGATGTAGCCATGAGCAATGTTAGTGGGCAAGCTGATGGCTATTTGATAAGTCTCCGAGCTTCCAACTCCGATTTCATCAGGCAACGTATCGCCCGTGAAGAACTTTTGAACGTAAATTGTCCCGTCAGCGTAGTAGTAGTCTATGGTGGCAGTCAGCTCAGTGACCCTAATCTTATCGTCCTCGTCATTGTAAACAGTGACCATGATATAGCCTGTTTGACCAGCCAAATAGACATCCTTGTCCAAAGTTGCCGAAGTGATGGTTGCAGCATCAGCTGTGCGCAAGGTGCTCATCAACAACACGACGAACGATAGCAGCGCGACCAACACAATTTTTCTGCTCATTTTCTAGTCCTTCTTTCCTTTTTTGCTAATCTGCTTAGTTCGTATATGTAAAAGAGTTATGAATCCTCAATCAAGATTCAGAATGTAGACGCCTCCGATTCAGCTTGCCACAGAGACCGTCAAATTCACTCAGTTAGCTGAGTGAATTCAAGGATCCTTCTAAAGTTCCTCTCGCTAGGATGCCGCTTGTAATATCGCAGAGCGGCGATCAAACTCTCTCTATCGATTTCCCCAAGCCTCCTTCGCAGGGTCTTCGCCACTTGGCTTCCAATAAACAGATACTGACTGATTGAAGTTACGTTAGAAGTTCTGCGCCTAACGCTGGCGGTTTCAAAATCAACAATATGCACCTTGTCCTCACGACCAACGATCACGTGTTTGGGAGCGCGACTTAATTCACCATGGTCCAAGCCAGCCTCGTCCATTTTCCTGCATTGCCACAGAATTTCAAGTAGAACTCGGCGAATCCTTTTGGCTGAGCCTCTTCCCTTCACAGTTGGAATCCATGCGGGCAACAGCAAGCCTTCGATGAAATCCATGAGCAGAAAATCCTGACTCAGATCGAAGAGGCGCGGGCCTACGCCCAGACCGTTTGCCTTTGAGAGCATCTCGGCTTCATGCTCCATCCCCCTTCGGTCGGCATCCACTCTGCGAATCTTCAAAGCCACTCGACGAGTCGACACCTGAGCAGCGACCACTATACCTACGCTGCCTTTGCCTAACACGGGCAGGTTGAACGCCGTTTTTTCGCCGGCAAATTCGATTGCTGAGACGCCGAGCCGCTTCAACTGTCTGATCCGCTTCACCGCCTCTGTAGCGCTGTATCTTGGATAACACAAGACACTAGCGTACTTCTTGTCCCGAAGTAACTCCAAGGACACTCTCTCAGCGCGCCGCAATCTTTACCCAATCGATTGTTAGACCCATTCAGCAGAAAAAA
>Ga0315308_1001405_pt1 | contig 13831 bp, 15 predicted proteins | sample TDP3_MG_FD_203078 | JGI IMG/M metagenome (GOLD analysis project Ga0315308, IMG submission 203078) | Freshwater sediment microbial communities from Lake Towuti, South Sulawesi, Indonesia - TDP3 | ecosystem: Environmental > Aquatic > Freshwater > Lake > Sediment | place: Indonesia: South Sulawesi... | reverse complement strand
GAGGCTTCTCTAACCTGTTTCAGTCCAGACAGGTCCACCCCGTTTGCTTTCAGCCACGCAACATACCCACCAGGGAAGTCTCCTCCCACTTTGGAGATCACCGAAACCTTCGCATCTAGTTTGCTAGCTGCCAGTGAAACATAGGTTGGAGGTCCACCCAGCGTGGGTTCAGGGGAGGGTATTTTCGGCGAAAGTATCTGATCAATCGCGAAGTGGCCGACAGTTACCAGATCAAACATGGTTTTCCTCGTTAGAAGAACACGTGGTATAAGGATTAGTCTTGCGTAAGGTTATAAATGTGTTTTAACATCTTTGTAGAGTTGAGGAAAAGTCATGCCGGTGAAGCGCAAGTCGAGGGGTCGATCCAAGGGCGGAAAGGGAAGGGGCGCCCTCGTCCAGTGCAGCAGTTGTGGAGAGCTTGTTCCCCGCGACAAAGCCAAGAAAGAGTCTCGCAGGATTTCCATGGTCGACTCTTCCTTATACAGAGAACTTCGTCAAAAAGGCACCTACATAGCCAGCCAACCTGTTACAAAATACTACTGTATCTCCTGTGCGGTACACCGTGGCGTTGTGAAGGTGCGGGCGAGAGAAGAGCGAAGAACAAGGCCTCGGAGAAGAAGATTTAGGCGTTGACCCGACCAGCTCAACTCACTTCTCGTTGGGACTTGCGAAAATAGGCAACACGCTGAATCACAGTAAGATTTGTGAGAATTGCCAACACGACCATTCCCCAACCTAACGCTTCTTCCCGCCACACAACACTAAGAAAACTTGCCACCGCCAATATGATTATGCGTTCAGCGCGTTCGGCAACACCCACAGCTTCCATTTTCACCCCAGCAGCCTCAGCCCTAGCCCGTGCATAACTCACCAATAAAGAGCCTGTGAGGGCAGCAAACCCTCCTAGGAGACCAACAGAACCGATAGGGTCGCAAAGCCCGCCGAGAACGATGCCGCAAAAAACGAAGGCATCAGCGTACCGATCCAGCATAGAGTCTAAGAAACCGCCAAAGGCTGTGGCTTCCCCATAAATCCTCGCGAGGGCGCCGTCAAGCGCGTCAAAAAAGCCGGAAGCTAGAAGAAAAATAGTGGCTACCACCAAAGTGAGTTGATGAAACCGCGAGCTCCAGTATAAAAAGCCCGAAAACAGCGCGCATATTATTCCGATGGCGCTCACTTGATTCGGGGTCAATCCTAGGCTGTGAGCAAGTTTTGCTTCATAGGATATCCACAGCTGAAACCTTTCTTTCAGCCTTGTCAGCAACTCGCCTCTACCACACACAACTTTATGGTCATAATGTTTATTTAAAAACAGCTTCGTAAAAGGGATAAAGGGAGGACTTGTATGATTCAAATAGCTCCATTAAGGATAAACGAAAAAACCGCAACAGGCTTGAAGGTGGACTTACCAGACTCTCCCCCACTCGTAATGATTGTAGGAAGAACAGGCTTCCTAATGTGCGGCTTCCTCAACATAGAATCGGCTGAAAAACTAAACGTGACCGCCGCCATGGTGAGAGGGGTAAAAAACTTTGACGACGTCCTCGAGGCCGAGGTGAAGGCAGTTACGTCTGGAGCTGAGAGAAAGGGAATAAAGGTTGGAATGAAGGGAAAAGACGCTGTCAAACTGCTGCTCTGAGCGCTAATAGGCTATTGCAGTCCTCACTACGTTCTTCGCCTTTTGCCCGCAAACCACACATTTCCCACTCACCTTCTCTTCTGTATCTACGGGAACTCCTAACACTCGGGCGTTCACTGCTTCTTCCAACTTGTGACCACACTCTGCGCGGTTACACCACAATACCTCAACGATACCCGCCCTCCTCTTCAACAATTTCTTCGCTTCCTCCAAACTGTAAACTCTGTAGATCCTATCTTTCATCCACTGACAGGCTCTCTGATGCAAGTCTCGCCTCATCCTCTCTGTTAGCTTCTGAACAACTCCTACAAGCTCGTTCATTTTGCAGGTTTGTTTCTCCAGCGCATCCCGTCGAACAACAGTTGCCTCTTTGTTTTCCACATCTTTTGGTCCCACTTCAATGCGTATTGGGATGCCTCGCAACTCCCAATAGTAGAATTTGGACCCAGGGGTCAGATCAGGTCGCAGGTCTAACTCAACCCTGAAACCTGCTTTCTTCAGCGCCTTAGCAATGTCCTCGCACGCCTTGTTGATTTCTTTCTCCTTCTCCTTGTATGGAATGGGAATCACCACAACTTGGATGGGCGCAATATTTGGTGGCAAAACAACTCCATGGTCATCGCCGTGGGCACTCAAAACAGCGGCTATGGCTCTTCCCGATATTCCGTAGCATGCCTGCCAAATGTGTTCTTGTGTCCCCTTTTCAGTTTCATAGGTAATGTCAAATGCCTTAGAGAAGTTTTGTCCCAAATTGTGCACAGTTCCAATCTGAAGAGTCCTGCCGTCCGGACATATCATGTCAAACGACAGCGTGTAAACAGCTCCCGCAAACTTGTCCCAGTCTGGTCTCCGCGAGATGCGGTAGGGAACACCCAGCTCATCAAAAAATCTCTTGTAGATTTCCACAGCCTCCCTCACTTGAGCCTCAGCCTCTTCCAGTGTGGCGTGGGAAGTGTGGGCTTCCTTGAAGGAGGCCACCTCTCGCATTCTTATGAGGGGGCGTGTGGCCCTTGTTTCGTATCGAAAGATGCTTACAATCTGATAGAGCTTTATTGGTAGGTCTGCGTGGGATCGTATCCAAAGCTTAAGCATGGGAGCTATGACGGTTTCGCTTGTTGGTCTCAAAGCGTACTTAACCTTAAGAGATGTCAAGCCGCCTCTGGTTATCCAGAAGCACTCTTCCTCAAAGCTTTTCACGTGGGCAGCCTCTTTAGCCAACGATGTTTCAGGGATCATGAGGGGGAACAGCGTTTCGTTGTGTCCAGTGGAATCCAGCAAGTCGCGTAGAATCTGAAAAACGTTTCTTCGAATCTTGAACCCATAGGGCATCCAAACCCCGCAGCCCTTGATAGGATATCGGTAGTCCAGTATGCCCGCGTCTATCAGCACAGTGCGGAACCAGTCGCCGTATCGTCTGCTCCACCGCTCCCTCTTCAAGGTTGACATCATACACCAACCGTTGCAAAGTTCAATAACATTTACTTGAAGTCCTTTTAGGTATTTAGTGTTTTTAATCCCCTAAGCATGTTAAAACTCTTTCTTTAACTTGAATTGTTAAGACGTTGGTTTCGGGGTGCTGGTGAATGGCGGAATAGTTAAGCGGAAAAGTGGACAACATGATGTTGAATGAAGCGTCTGTGCGCAAGATGTTGAAAAAATGTTAAAATGCTACAGGGTGTCTGGATGAGCAACGAGAACGAGGAACTAGAAAGGATTAAACGGACAAAATTGCAAGAAATGATGGGAAGAGTAGCTAGAGAAAAAAAGGAGAAGACAGCCTTGAGCAAACCAGTCGAGGTAACTGATGCGACGTTCAAAAGGGTAATTCAGAGCCACCTCCTTGTGGTGGTTGACTGTTGGGCGCCTTGGTGTACCCCCTGCCACATGGTTGCCCCCCTCATAGAGGAGATGGCAAGAGACTACGCTGGGAGAATCTTGTTTGGAAAACTGAACGTGGATGAGAATCCGGAAACTGCAATGCAGTACCAGATAATGAGCATCCCAACGCTTTTAGTGTTCAAGGACGGGAAACTCGTGGACAGAATCGTCGGCGCTATGCCTAGGCAGGTTCTAGAACCAAAGATAAACAGCTATCTAAAGTAGTTTGTTAAAGGAAAGAAAGCATAAAATGAATGAACAACTAATCAAGAAATTCTTGAATAAGAGAAACATATTCGCTGTGGTAGGAGCTAGCAGAGAATCCGAGAAGTACGGCTATAAAGTGTACAAAGACCTGAAGGAAGCAGGATACAAAGTTTATCCAATAAACCCAAACACCGACAAAATTTTGGGCGACAAATGTTACCCAAATCTCGGAGACTTGCCAACCAAACCAGACGTTGTCAATGTTGTGGTCCCACCAAAAATTACAGAGGAAATCGTTAAGACCTGCAAGAGACTCGGAATCACAAGGGTGTGGATGCAGCCAGGCTCAGAATCTGAAACAGCCATCAAATTCTGTCATGAAAACGGAATTGAAGTCGTGTATGGCGTGTGCGTGATGATTGAACGCAGAGGTAGAACTGAATGATCATTACCCTCGTATCAAGATCAGACTTTAGCAAGTTAAACCTTTCGAGACGAGAAATGAAAACATAAAATAAGAAAACTTTTGCTTATAAATTACAGATTTATTAACAGGGATGGCTGTATTTTATTCTAGTGATGTTTATGACCAAAGTTGTTTTCCTCGACGAGGATGACCGGAAACTTATATTAGAAACTAGACAAAAGCTTGACGAAATCGCAAAGATCATGGAAGAACTTCTGGAAACAGTTGAAATTTTAAGCGATCCAGATATGATGGAAGAAATACGCAAAGGTCTTAAAGATGTTAAAGCTGGAAGGGTAACACCGTTGCGTAAGCTTCTGAAGGAAGAAGCCCGTTGAGCTACACAGTTCTTTTATCAAATCAAGCTGAAAAATTCTATGAAAGGTTGCGTAAAAATATTAGAGCCAGAGTTAGAGAAGCGTTAATCACTTTAGAGAGTCAACCTCGAGTTGGAAAACGGCTTCATGGAGAACTAAGAGAAAACTACAGCCTACGAGTTGGAAAACTTAGAGTTATTTACTATGTTTCAGAGAAGGACAAGATCATTTATGTAATAGCTATAGGTCCAAGAAAAACAATTTACAAATAAGGCATAGGATAAACTTGCTGCTGGAGATCAGAGTTCTCATAACGTTTCAGCTTTCCTTTGCATTTTTGATTTCGATTTTTTCGTATGCAATCCGAAGAATTTCAATTAACAAGATTTTCCTCGAACGGAATAATCATTGTTCTTGTAATTGACTTAGATCAACTCTTGTCTTTCCTAGGTATGGTTTGGAGTAATCGTATAACATCTGTAGAAGCATTAAATTGGGATATTCAATTCCACTTTCATATCTGTATCTGTCTTTACGTCTAAGTTCTCTAACTTTATCTATTAGATAGTTGACGATTTCCCAAAATTGAACTACGTGTATTTGATGTTTTTCTTTAGCATAGCCTTTAGCATTTTCATCTACTCCCCAACAGAAGATATATTTATCATATGCCTCTTGACCAAGGATTTGCTTGACCTTGTCTTGTAGATGGGGGTCATTAAAGTCTCTGTTTTCCGTATCAACATCCTTTCTCTCTAAAAAAGTTCCTTTTACTTCACCTACTATTATCTTTCCATTGCTGGGATTAATTGCTATAACGTCAATATCGGGTGGCAGCCCACGTTTTCCCTTGCTAAACGTTATATTTAGTTTTACAAGGAAACCTTCCAATTCAAGATATTCCTTCACCAGACGTTCATAATAGTCAGCCAAACCTATCGCCATTCATAATCTTAATTCTTAAACTATTTAAGATGTGGGAAGTGTGGAAAAGTTATAGCAGAACCGAGACAACTAAATAGAATTCAGGAAAGAGGAAGTAAGACGAAGCAGTAGGTCTGTGCTCTATAGCGTTTCTATGGTAACTTCCTCAGTTAATCTTAGTCTGTTAAGTCTTGGGTAGTTCCTCCCCCCTTTCAACATTCCGCCGTTATTTGGGTTTAGTAGGCTACTTTTTTCATGAGTTCCTTCACTGAATTGTACGCTGGAGATGAGGAGGGCAGTTTAAGTAAAGATTTTCCAGAGAGAACGCAGTTTTCAACTTCCTTGTCGTAGGCGATTTTTCCAAGGTATTTCAGTTTCGTCCTTTTTTCAACTTCTGCTTCCAAGCCTTCTGGAAACCTGTAGCCTCCAACAACGTAGAAGTTTTTAAATTCTATCTTGACTTCTTTGGCGATTTTGTATGCGCTCTCCACGTGGTTGAAGGATTTTCGGGAGGGGTCTATTATGTCAAATATGTCGTCTACCTTGGAGGTTATTCTTCTGTTTAGGTGCTCTAATCCAGCTGGAGAATCGATAAGAATGTACTTGTATGTTTTCGTTAAGCCTTCTAGGGCTCTTTTCAACGAGGCGTCTGGCAGACAGTAACACCCCTCTATGAATTTTGTTCCAACAGCGATCATGTCGAAGGAAACTCCTTCATATAGTCCACTTGACCAAATCTCGCTTTCTATCCTTTCTGAAGGGGGAACTCCAACTGTGGTGCCTCCTTTCTCTACAAAAGTTTCAATCAGCAATTCGGATATTGTCTTCTTTCCTTCTTCTTTGAAATCTACTCCAACCATCTCTCCTAGGTTCTGATCTGGGTCCACATCTATGAGAAGCAGTGGGGTCTCGCCAATCTCAATGAAGTATTTCGTCAAGAGGGCGACAAAACTTGTTTTACCGCTGCCTCCTCTACCCATGGAGACTATTTTCTTCATGTGACGCATCTTCTACTCTGGCTAACTGACTGATCTGGTTGTAATAACTATTTTGGATACTATGACAGAGCTATTCAACGCGCATTATGCGTTCCTTCTTGTAGTCGGTTACAACCTTAACGCCTCTTCGCAGCACGTCGTCAAGATTTGGATCACCAGTGTCGACCCTTAGTTTTTCCAGTCTGCTCATTTTGTCTTCTGTTGCGATTACAACTATGTTGTCTGTGCCCACCTGCCGAATTACCGCCGGGCTTATCTGGAGGTTGCCTCTTCCGAATATGAAGCCTTGACCACCTATTGGTGTGACGATTATCTGTGCCTTTCTTCCCTTTATACTCTTCAATATTTGTTTCTCGTTCACGTCCTTAGCTATAAGTCTCTTGTTGCAGAAGAGGTCCACACCCAGAAGGGTCTTCTTCTCGTCCAAGAGGTCTGCTATAGTTCGGGTCGTTGTTCCCGGACCAACAATGTAGACCACATCGGGCTTCATATTTTCAATGACATAGATCGCCATAGCCGCTTGATTACGCAGTTCGCTCTCCGTCATCGGACTTGCAATTTTCACTCCTTGAATCAAACTCGGCTCGTAGGGGGTCAACACGTAACCGTAAAGCTTTGCGGACAGTCGTCCTTCGCTAAAAGCCTTCTCGTCCACATCCATGACCTCCGTCTCCCTTAGAGGTAAATTATGCCAAAGGAACTCCATGGCCATCCTCGCTGCAGCCCGAGGTTCCACTGCAAAAACAGCACTGTGCATCTTCACTCCTGTTGGAACACCCAGCACAGGAAGGCCTGTGTCAACCGCGTCCAGTACGTCTCGGGCAGTCCCGTCTCCGCCACAAAAGATGAGGAGATCTGCGCCCGCATCAGCGATTCCCTTTGCAACTTCAATCGTGTCTTCGGGGGTGGTCTCGTTCTTCGTCTTTCCTAGAACCGTGGAGGCGAAGCCGCAGTTTCGGGCTTCGTCTTCTCCCATCTTTCCAGCTCCGACAATAAGCCGTATCCTCTCTTTGACAGGACTTAGTTCGGAGAGAAAAAGTTCTGCCCTTTTTGGCGCTATGGGTTTTGCGCCCAGGCTTATGGCCCTTTCTAGAACTTCTCTTCCGTCGGTGCCTTTGAGTCCGACTGCTCCTCCCATTCCGGCTATAGGGTTAACGATGAATCCAATGGTCTTCACAGAGTTGGATGATCTCTTTTCAACGTCTGTACACACCGCCTATTCCTCTTCCGCTATTTGTTGCGGTGAACGATAAGAGTGGTACCTCTAACAATAAATATCTGCTTACCGTTAGCTGTCTTCGAGTTAGGCTTCGGTAGTGACGAATGAGGAGATATGGATTGGTTAAGAAATTGAGGTTAGTTGTCCTTGCAGAAGACTCAGCTAGCGAGTCCCAGCGAGACGTCATAGCCAAACACGGGCTGTCCTTCCTAATAGAGACAGAGGGAGACGGCGACAAGATTTCTGTGCTGATGGACACGGGGCCTTCTGCAGACATAGTGTTGCACAACGCCGAGGTGATGGGCGTAGACCTGACTAAAATAGACGCTGTGTTCTTAAGCCACGGTCACTATGATCACACAGGTGGCCTAGTGGGCGTCCTGAAAGAACTAGGTAAGAAGGTCCCCGTGATAGCCCACCCAGAAGTTTTCGGTTTGAAACTGAAACTCCATCCAAGCCTAAAGTACATAGGCTCACCTTTCAAACCATCTGAAGTAGAAGCTTCCGGCGGAGTACTCTTGCTGGCTAGGAACCCAGTTACCATAGCTAAGGGGGTCTTGACCAGTGGTGAGATAGAGCGAGGCGTGGCGTATGAGAAGGTCAAAGATTTCTTGGCAATAGAAAATGAAACGTTTAAGGAGGACCTCATGCCCGACGACCAAGCGTTAACCATAAATCTTGAGGGAAAAGGTCTGATGGTCTTATCTGGTTGCGCTCATTCGGGCATCATAAACACGATAAGAACGGCCCAAAAGGTGATAGGTGTCAGCAAAGTCCACGCTGTTCTGGGAGGCTTTCACCTAGTAGGGGCAGACGGCAAAAGGATTCAGCTAACCGTAAAGGAGCTCCTTAAAATTAATCCAGAAGTTGTTGGACCATGCCACTGCACCGGATCCAAAGCCGTCCATCAGCTAGTCGAAGCCTTTAGAGACAGCTGCAAACCCTTAAGGACCGGAGACACGATCGAACTCTAGCATGATCTCTAGTTACTTTCCTTTCACAATCTTAGAGAAATCATATATAAACCAAACATAAAAATATGTGTCATCCCTTAATTTGTAGTGATCGAAAGATGACTACGAACATACTCTTCGCCGCCGATGTTCACGGCAGCGAGAAGTGCTGGAAAAAATTCCTGAGAACAGGAGAGCGCTATAAACCAGACATCATGCTTATGGGCGGCGATCTAACTGGCAAAGTGATTGCCCCCATCATGAAGATAAAGCCAGATCTGTATATATGTCATTTATTTGGTCACAAGTACGAGTTGCATAATGAAAAAGAGATTGAAAGAATCGTGGGACTGATCAGAGACACTGGCTATTATCCCTACAGATGTGATCTCGAAGAGGCTCAAGAGTTGGATGGGGATAAGAAAAAAGTTGATGATTTATTTGATAAACTGATGGAGGCTGAAATGAAGAGATGGATAGAGATGGTGGATATTAGTAGGGAGACAAAGGTTATTGTGAATCCTGGCAACGACGACCGATTTGTAGTAGATCATGTTATAGAGGAAAGCGAAAAAGTCATATTCCCTTTACACAAAGTCGTGGATTTGGATGGAAAGCATGAGATGATATCCTGCGAGTGGGTTAACACCACTCCATGGAACTCTCCACGAGAATGCCCAGAAAAAGAGCTCATGAAGAAATTGGAGAAAGAGGTTGCGAGGCTGGACCGCTTTGAAAATGCTCTGTTCAATTTCCATTGTCCCCCTTATGACACTGTCCTCGATGTTGCCCCACAACTGGACAAGACTTTGAAACCAAAAACGTTTCTGGGAAAGCCTAAGATGGAGAACGTTGGAAGCAAGTCTGTGAAGGAACTTATAGAGAAACATCAGCCTCTGATGGGCTTGCATGGTCACATACACGAGTCCGCTGGCAAAGAGGAACTGGGCAGAACCCTCTGCATAAATCCAGGTTCAGATTATACGTCAGGCATACTGTACGCATGTCTCATTAAAATAGACACCAAAATTGATTATTTCCCAATGGAGGTTTGACTTATGGCTTATGGAAAACCTTCGGCGGATATCGTTGAGGAAACTGAGAGAATTCTTAAGGCTTCACGCGAAAAAGGGATATCACTCAGACTACTGGGCGGCCTAGCTATCAGACTTCACTGTCCAAGCGCCACCCACAGGTCATTAAAAAGGAAATACCCAGACATAGACTGGGTTGGACTTAGAAAACACGATAAGCAAATAGAGAAGCTGTTTCCAGAGCTTAACTATGTTCCAAACAAGCTTTTCAACGCCATCCACGGTCATGAACGACTCCAATTCGGCGACCTAGAAAATGAAAGACTTGTGGATATCATGCTGGACAAGTTTAAGATGTGTCACGCCCTTGACTTACGTGATCGACTGGGGATTGATGAACGCACAGTACCCTTAGCTGACTTGCTCCTTACAAAATTGCAAGTTGTTGAACTAAATGAGAAGGACGTGAGAGACAGCATAACGTTGTTTAAAGACCACGCGCTCGGAGAAACTGATGCCCCCGAGGCAATAAGCGTTTCACGTGTGTCAAAGGTGTGCTCCAAAGACTGGGGATGGTGTAAAACTATGACGATAAATCTAGAGAAACTTCTTGAGCTTCTCCCAAGCTATAAGCTTGGCAAGAAGGATGAAGATGAAACCAGAGAGAAAATTAAAACCGTCTTGAAGAGAATCGAGAAGGAGCCAAAATCCATAATGTGGAAAATGCGTGGTTTGATTGGTGAAAGGAAACGGTGGTGGTTCCCAGTAGAAGAAGTATTGCGCTGAAACAGCGCTCAACCTTAAATTTTTACAATCACAGAATTTGACTTCTTTTCTTTAAAGGACCGAATAAACTTAAACTTTGAAAGAAACTTTCTCGCTCTTTTCTTCTCCACTACCTTGATGTTATCATAGTCTAGGTGGAATAAGCTAAACTCATATTCTGTCGGGTCGTATCTACGCCCCTTAATGTAGTGGGCGAGGCCATTGATCAGCAGTTGAGTTATGTTTTTTATGCGCCTACGCCGCTCTTTTAACGCATCTAAACGTTCGTCATAGTACCTTCTAATTTCGTTGTACAGACGCTTGTTGTAAACATAATAGAAGACAACAGTAGCAAGTGACACTATGAGGAGCATGGAGAACATTGATCCAAAAAAGCCGGAGGCATGGAATTCAATTGTAATGATCCACATGGACAGAGACAACAATGCAAATATGGGCAGCAAGGACCGTGAGATCGTTACAACCTTGTACATTCTAACAATCTTTGGCGAAGATGTGGGCAAGCTCGCAATTTTGTAGATGTCGCTCTTCACTTCTCTCCATAAGTCCCTTACGTCACGTTTAGGATATTTATTAACAACATCTTCAATTCGGGAGGGGTTAACACAGTAGCATGCGCGGTAGCCGTCAAGCCAGCTTATGGCTCTCGCCAAGCTCTCCAGATTAAACTCTTCTTTTTTATCTTTAGGCAAATGTGTCCCCTTTATTTTCGTATTTATTGAAACAATTGCGCTTATTTATTTAGTCGTTTCTCAGGTTTGTGCAGACGGTTACGTGAGATTCTGGTTTGGTTGATGGAAAGTTTTTTATTGTCACTGCGCCAAACACATAGAACGAAAATATAGAAGTTTAAGTGATAGAAAATGTCAAAACAAAAAGTGCCTACCTTGTTCGTTAGGGACGCTACCGGTCTCGTCAGGGAGTTTGGAGCGTTTTCAGCATTCACATGGACATTCACTGACGTAGTCAGCAGTGGCATAAACTACTTCTCAGTGAAAATACCGTACAGCTTCCCGGGATCCGATCCAGTGGTGTCTTTTGCACTAGCAGGAATTCCCGCATTTATAGCTGCGATAACTGCCACAATGCTGATTGCAGCTGTGCCACGCGTCGGCGGCCAATATGTGATGTTTTCACGAGCCATAGACCCAAGCTTGGGTCATATAATGGGCGGATTCGTCTCTTGGGTCCTAAACATCTACTGTGTAGCCTGGTTCGTTTACATTCCAACGTACTTCTGGGGACACCTTCTCTGGCTGGTTGGTAAGGTAAATAATATTGATCTTCTTATGACGTGGGGCATGACGATACAGAATAATTTGGGGTTGAGGCTCGCCATAGGCATGGTCTTCCTAATAGTATTCGTGGTAATTGACATGGCTGGAAGCAGAGCAATGAAATGGGCGATCAACATACTGTTCTTCGCATACTTGATCGGAGGCGTAGCAGCCATAGCAACTTTTGTGACGCATCCACCAGCAACAGCTAAGGAATCATGGGACACCAACTTTGGTGCAGGAGCGTACGACGAAATTGTTAATACCGCTGAGGCAAACGGCTGGACTGCAGCACAGTTTGCGCCAGCAGCGATTAATTGGGATGCCACCCTCAGGTCCATGTCGTTTACATTCTGGGCGTACGTGGGTTTCGAATTCCTCGCTCCAATCGGCGGTGAACTCAGGGAACCAAAGAAGTCGGCATTTTGGGGAAGCATGGGTGCTGTGATCATAATTATCATATGGTACATGCTAACTGTATGGAGCGTCTACTACAGTTACCCAAAAGCTTTCATTTCGCAGTACGACTATGTACTCAATGAAGTAGATATAAACGGAGAACCCGTCGTAAATCAATTGACGATAAACCCAGGTTTGGAAGCAACTCTTCCCCTCTTCGCTGCCTCAGCCACAACGGATCGAACCATGCAGTTAATCATAGCGCTGTTCGTGCCCATGGGTATAGTTAACGCTATACCGGGCGTGCAAGCCATGGCATCCAGAACGTTATTTGCCCAGGCCTTTGATAGGCAGCTTCCAGAAGTGTTGTCGAAAGTTGGCAGAAGATTCCGTGGTCCAATAGTTGCGGCAGTAGTATCAGGCATCGCTGCGGCATTCTGGCTCTACTGTTACATAGCCAACGTCTTGGTAGCCGTACTTTACCTAGACTTTATGGAGTCTCTGCTATACATGTTCTTCGGCCTCTCAGCAATGGGCATAGCCCTCCGAAGGAGGGACCTATGGGAAAGAGGTTACAAACTGTCGATTGGAGGAGTCCCGCTAATGCTAATCTTTGGCATCTTAACGCTAGGCCTTGCCGGATGGTGGATGACGCTCACAGCCGCGCTTGCACTAGCCGTCACCACGATAATCGGGTTTTCCATAATCATCATGATTGGAGCTGCGCTATACGGATACTACTACCTCGTCAACCTCAAGAAAGGCATAAACATGGCCGAACTATACACCGAACTGCCTCCAGAGTAAACCCCCAACTCTCCCTTTTTTTCTTTTTTCAACTTCAAACTCACTACGACTGAGAATCAATGGAGACTTTGGTTGCAAAAAGCCTGAATGTAACCAGATGCATATACATTTGAGCTGAGTGTCAAGCAAAACTCATATTCTAAGAAGATTGATATAGAGCGCATGCCCTGTGAGGTGAGAGATTGGGGAACAAGTACAAGTTGAAGCCTCCTTCAGATGAGGAGTTTAATCGCGCTTTGGCGAAGCGCATGTTCGGAAAGCACGCAGACAAAATGCTGAAGTACGCTCCGTGGAGTCTCTTGCTCATAAAGATTTTGTGGAAGAAAGGGGAGCAACCTTGGGAAGAATAGCCGACGCTATAGCGGCAATAGATATGGATTCTGTGCTAAGCGCCACAAAAGATGCCATTCAAAGGAACGAGGACCCACTAAGATTAATCGAAGAGCTTCGTCTAGGCCTCGAAATGGTTGGAGACAATTTCGAGAAGGGAAAATACTTCCTTTTCCAACTAATCATGGCCGGAGAAATCTTCAAAGACGCAGCTGCCCTAATTGTTCCGAAGATTAAAGAGCGCTACGGAGGTGTTCGTAAAAGAGGCAAGTTCTTAATCGGAACGGTTGCTGGCGACATTCACGACCTAGGCAAGAATATTGTAGCAACGTTGCTGGAGTGTGCTGGCTTTGAGGTTGTAGACCTTGGTGTTGACGTACCTGCAAATGTTTTTGTTGAGAAAATTAGGGAGCACAAGCCTCAGATAGTGGGCATGTCCGGCTTACTCACAGCTTCGATCGATCAAATGGAGAAAACCATCGTAGCTTTGGAGCAAGCAGGTCTCAGGAAAGAGGTTAAGGTGATTGTTGGCGGCGGGATAGTAGGCGAAACGTGGGTTAAAGGCAAAGTGAGAGCTGACGCATCGACAACAAGCGC
>Ga0315308_1001403_pt1 | contig 13851 bp, 3 predicted proteins | sample TDP3_MG_FD_203078 | JGI IMG/M metagenome (GOLD analysis project Ga0315308, IMG submission 203078) | Freshwater sediment microbial communities from Lake Towuti, South Sulawesi, Indonesia - TDP3 | ecosystem: Environmental > Aquatic > Freshwater > Lake > Sediment | place: Indonesia: South Sulawesi... | reverse complement strand
CTGAAAGGAAGAGTGGCCACTATGGTGTTAAGTTCTCGCTTGATTCTAAGAACGATGAAGAAATCGCTCGTTATCTACGAGATCTTTTTGTTAAGGCAGGTAAACGCGTAACGCTTTACACGGAGGAGACATGCCTTGTCTTGAAAATTTATTCACAGAAACTTTTGGGATTCTTGTTAAGCTTTGCGAATTACAGGGAGGTTGAAGGAAAGAAATGTAAGATGCTCATAGGATTTGAGAATTGGGCTTTAGATTTCAAGCTGGGATTCATAAGTGGTTTGATTGATACAGACGGCTACGTGCATCATAACAAACGAGGAACACGTCATTTTGGCTTAAGCATAACCACAATGAACAACGCCCTATCTGAACAGCTTGTGACAATGTTAGAGGGTTTAGGCACTAATCCTAAAGTTCGTCGGATAAAACCTAGTAGAACCTCATATAATAAGAAGCCAACACTTATTGTTTACATTAGCAAGCCTGAATTTTGGAAGATCTGCAAGGACCTGATAAGCATCAAGCATATGCGATTTCACCCAAGAACAGAATCCTTTTAGAACAAGATGCTTCAAACTTGTAAGCGACTGCCGGGGTGACAGAGTGGTAAAGGCGAAAAGCCGCCCATTGTGCCGGCCTCGAGATGTAAATGGTTTAGGGGCTCAGACCACGCGTGTAAGCCGGTGGTGCTTTGCGCCTCAAGGGTTCAAATCCCTTCCCCGGCGTTCAAATTCTAGGGCAGATTTGAAGTCCTTTTCATGAAAAGAACTCATTTCTAGGTTTTTTCACACTAGCCTTCTAGTGCCTCTGAATTCGGAGACTAATTCTACTAGTAAATGTTCTCAGGAAAAGTAGCTCGACACGAGCAACTCAGGGCGTTGCATTTCATTGATCAAATATCATTTGGTGACAGAATCAGAGAGGTTAAGAATCTGCTCCAGACCAATGTTCATGCGGACTTGCAATTCGAACCGTTGTGCATTAGGAGGATAGCGGAACCAGCACCCAGATGGGTTCAAGTCCAAAGCCCAGAAAGCTCGTTGACCGAAAATTCTTGCGGAAAGACCAAATTTCGTAGGTTCAAATCCCACCCCCCGCACATTTCGAGCAACCCATTGCGTTAGCGCGCACGCTACCAGGGGGTTTCTGTAGAAAATTGCGTGTATGTATAATGGCTTTCCACGGTTTCTATCTCATTGCATCTAATGAATACGTCTGCTTCGTAGTTTGTAATATTCAATCCCGTGCTCTCCGAGATTGCCAGTTCTAAATCTGTCAAGCCTATGGGAAATGTGACCATCGCGGAATCTTTAGGCTGGATTTCTGGCACGAACTGAGAACTCCTGATCTCGGTATTCCAGTCATCGCCTGCAAGGAAATATAGACTCACATAGACGTTGTGTGCTGTTGCGTTTCCCCAATTAGCCACATAGATAGTCGTATACCTGTGATAAACCGCCAAATCTCCGATGGAAGGCGAGAATTGAGGTTTCAGTTTGCTAGCTAGTTCCTCCATCTCTCTTTCATGCACGCTTCGGAAATAGCTATCAATTGGTTGGGCAATGCTAATCGCTATGGCAATAATGCTAAGTAATATGGCAATCTTGGATAGATTGGGCTTCATATGGTTTCCTCTCACCGATCCTACAATGTGGGAAAATGTCTAAAAAGAATTTCGATGACGATTTAGGAAAGAGGCATGATCGGACACGAATGTTCTAGAAAAGACTTTCATAAGCCCTAAATGCAATTGCAGATCAAATTAAACGAAGCTACTTGAATCCCATCTTTCTTACAGTACGCTATGCTAGAAAGGATGGGATGAAGCAAGTAGCGATAATGATGAAAAACAGGAAATGAGAGAAATGAAAAACTGTCATTTGAAGCGAACATTCGCTCTTTGCTTGACTTTGATCATCTTGGTGGCTTCTTCTGGTATTTGTGCAACGGTAAACGCGAGCACTCCACCATCAACGATCCCAGGTTCATCCACCCAGTTCAAGTATTTTTCACCCACGGTAACTCCATTGACACTGGCAACGCAGAACGTAGTTTTCAATGAATTCGCCTCTCCCCCAGGAAGTTTTCCTGAGAATGGTATTGGAGGCAAGGGAGGAAACAGGCTGGGCAACGCTCCAGAAGCACATATGCGTAACCTTGAGAAATTCCTCGCCATGGGTAAACTCCCCCCTCCGAACTACCCCGTGCCTTATGTTCTCTACACGCTGTCAGACGGCGGAGTCGAGAAGTTCACGGACGTGTTTACAAAGCAGCCATATTCAATAAACGTTGACGACAATTCCGAAACGGGCCAAGGAGCGAAAGACATTCGTGTAAAGACTACTATCAGTGTGAACCCGCTTGTCATGACGACTACAGTAGAGAGATTGGGCGATTCTTACCCGTCATACCTAAAGATTCTGGTCACTTTCCCTGCATACTTCTACAGTGGAGAGAAAGCCGCGAAAGGAGGCGATCCTTATTGGGTATACGGGTTTGAAACCCAATCTGGCTACGGGATCCCCCCTGATATAACAATGACCTTTTCCGTAGACAAAAGCGCAGGCTCAGACCATACCTTCAGATTCAACTGGAACTCACTCGCTGGAATTCCAAAGCTTGGATTCACTTTCGGCACCTTCCAAGTTCTTTCACGAACCACACCAACAATGAACCTGCCGGCGTTCTCAGACTTCATCGTGTCGTCTCCGCCCTCTGCATTCCTCACATTTGAGACTACGGAAACTGACACCTTGACGCGGAAATGCATGACTTGGAACGCACCTTCATCGTTCCACTTAGAATTCGCCTACGGAGAGACAGAAGAAATTTTGGGTAAGGCAGTCAAGTACAATATGGCAGTCACAGTCGACAAAATCCCGCAGACGTTCCAAATCTGCACCACGGAGGACAGAGCAGCCCACACTTACTCGGTGGATTACACAGCCAGCTCAACTGTTGACGTTCTCAGTCTTGAAACCGAAATTGTCATCGAAACCCTCGCTACAGTGATCATAGACCTCAAGGTTGAAGACATGCCAGCTGAAATTCATGTTGATCTCGGTGACGGAACTCTGGCAGTCGATGTATCAGCAAATGTTGGCTTGCTTCAACTTGAAGCCACAGCCGACTTCGGGCTTGCGGGAATCGCCTCACTCTTCAATCTGCGGCTGATTCTGGTTGACATCCCTGACTTCACTGCAACATGGTCCTTCGTTGGCTTTGGCTTCGATGCCGCAACACCACTCGGAAGAATGGAGCTGGCACTTTCAGACGGGTCACTTGTGGCCCCAGCGCAGCATCTAACTGAACCAGATTCCAACTACTTATATGCCTATTCTATCCCTGACATGACCGCTCTATCATTCCGCCTGCACAAACTTCTGCACGCACTCTTCGAACAGGACAACGACAGCGGATTTAATAGCCTAGAGCTTGGAGTCAGTGATAGGCGTGTCACGTACGTCCTCGCTCACACAGAAGTGGGAAGTCAGCTGACCCCTGAACACAACGCGGACTTGGCAATCACCTTCGACACCGTACCAACCGAGATGAGCGTAACATGGACCGTGCCTTTTGCGCTCAATCTTCAAACCAACAACCCCATTGCATCTATAGTAGGCGACTTCACTCTCGAAGAACCAGGTGGCATGCTTGACCTCACAGCACACGCAGAAATACTAGACATTCCTGCCAACATGGCATGGAGCATCAGTCCTGGTGGATCCATCACATTCACCGCAGATGACTCAATAGGCAGCCTAGAATTGAACGCCAAAGACCCGAACGGATTAGCCGACGCCGGATCCTTCTTTGCAGGCGAACCAATACGTCTCCTCAGCCTCACAGCGCATGGCATCCCATCTTTCACAGCAGACTGGTCCACTGAAACCGTCACACCGCAGACCCTCATTGAATTCAATACAGCTCCGGGAACCGGTCTTGAAGACCTGACCTTTGCAATTGTCACCTCCGAAACCACATTTGTGACCCTTACAGGGGCAGGAATCGAAAACCGGGCAGTCTTCTACAACGACGATACAATGGATCTGGGAAGTGGACTCGTAATGGAAGCGTCTCTCTGGGTTCATGTAGAGGATATCAGCTCAATTGAACTCGAATGGGGAGGTTCAGATCCGACTGTCCGAATGGGATTGACCACAACGCAATCTAATGAACTAAAGGTTGGTGTAGCGCTTGATGGTGGCTCCGCGCTGAACCCTGCTTCTCCCAGATTATTGGCTGGAGCCGTGCAAACCTCAGCCCTACCAACCAGCATGGATCTCACAGTGAAACCAAAATCATCATTTGGGTACTCTGCGAGTGGAGAAATTGACCTCGTGACACTCGACTTCACAGTTGGAGAATCACCAAGCGACACTATTCACGGAGAGATCTATGGAATACCAACCTCAGCTTCGGCTTCATGGTCTGCCGGGTCTTTTGGCGCCACGCTCAGCGACCGACTGGACCGAGTCGTAGTGACTTTAGACAATGCGGACGGAGTCTTTGGTTCAGATCTCCAACATGTGGAAATCGAAGCCCTCGACATTCCAGCTGACATCACCGCGAGCTGGAACGTCGACACCGAAGTGGTCACGCTGAACTTCATTGGTGGCACCTACAATGAAGGACTAGGAGAATTCCGTTTCTTGGCAACAACAGGAGGAAAAACCCCGACAGAAGATTACATCAACTCTCTGGGCACCGCATTGCCGTCAATGACGGACTATAGCGACTTCACGAAGGGCATTGACAGCGGCTACTGGCCTTGGGTGAACGCTCAGTTGGTGGCATTATACACTCGGCATCCAACGCTTGACACAGGTGCCGATGACTACTTCGTGTATCGCACTGGAGGCGGGTTCGACGTCTATGGGGGAAAGTTACGGGAGATCGGTCTCATTAACGCTGATCTCAAAGACCCAGGCTTTGCAGACTTAGAGTTCTCACGCAACCTTGTCCTAGCACGTCCTCTGTATCTCATGATGGATGACTTGGACTCGGACTCGATGACTCTGGCCGAATTGAGTCAATTGCCTGATGGACTTGCAACAAACTCCGTGCATGTCGAGTGGGATAGAACCACACGAGTGTGGGATGGAACAACATCCAGTTATTATGCATATGAACTCAGCGAGAGCATCCCATATATCGACATCTACAGCGGCCAACACGATTCAACAAGCCTGACTTCGGAGTACACGAAACTTCTCTTTGCGGACGTTCCCACCTCTGTCTCGATCAACTACGCTTTCCTCGATCGAATAGGTTTCTTAGACTTCATCGCATCCTCAGTTTGGCAAATGGGATTTCTCAATCAGGATGGCGACGACCGATATGTCGGCTGGTTAAGCTTGCAGAGCCTCCACTTTGACTACTCCTTCGCGTTGCCTGGCGAGGAACCTTCCAGCTTTGAAACAGACTACGACCTAGGGGCCGGCTACCGCATCTTCCGCCTCGATACCACGCTCGACGCGTATCCTGTGAACGCTCAAGGAGTCTTAGGAATCTACAGCTTGGAGTCTGGACTTGAGAGCCTCGACACTGGAGAGGTGCCAGGAGCTTCGGAGTACATTCCCGAATGGACATTCATCCTGAGCAACTTTGATTACTTTGAGGCTCACATCCTTTGGGATATTGGCATTGGCATTGACTTTGGCGGCATTGACGTGGACTGGAGTAATCTCAGTTTTGATATAACGCTAGCTCATTTAGACGTGGGTCTTTTCCCAACCGTCGATATCGATGGAGGCCTTAACCTAATCGCGGACTTCTGGTGGAACAGTCAGTGGGCGAAATCACTACCGGCAATCCCCGTCTTTGTAGTCCCAACCCTTCCATACGTCTACGTCGACATGGGTGCCAGCCTCACCGCCAACACCGTAAAAGACTACGTGAACAAAGACCCAATCCACCTATGGCCAGTCACCACTGCAGACGCTATTGACTTTGGCTCAAGCCTACCTGAAACTCATCACTGGGATACAGTCGAAATACTTGGGGTGGAAATCCCAGTAGGACTCCATGTCACGTTGACAGTGACGGTGACTATCGATGTGCCTGGCTTTCACCGAATGTGGGACCACCCAACCCTGTCCTTCCCATGACCATATGATCAGAAAAGCTCAGATGACAACTTGGCCTAACCGCAAGTTAGGCATCCCCTATTTTTTTGTGTGATAACACGTGTGAAGCAGGATGTCACGAAGTAGCGCGCGCTCTCCACTTTTTTGCCTATTCCTTGATGCGGATTTTCTGGAAGATTGTTTCATAAGTATATAAATGTAGGTTGAACCCATAGTTTCTTTGTCAACCCGCACTTGTTCGGCTATGAAATATTCTGAAATGGGAGGGGGGAACAGGTAGAAATGGGGAAGAAAGCGGTTTCTGGGATAATGTTGACACTTCTGTTGGCAAGCACGTTAACTATAGCGCTTGACGTTAAAGTGATTGGGGCAGAAAACAACAATAATGGAAGCGGAGCATCCCTCTTAATTGATGTCCCACAACAGCCGAATCATGGAATGACCCTTGAAAGAAAACCGTCTGAAGAACAGGCAAGAATTGTGGAGCATGGAGTATCGGCTCTCGAACTAGCAGACTTGAAGCGAGACATCGGAGTGTGGAACGACCAACGGAATTATTGTGCGGTTATCAATGGTCATGGAACAGGATTGCGCGCTCCAACCGAAGAGGAGTGGGCAGAAATGGCAGAGGACGCCCACATCGTCGAAAGAATTTCCATTGATCCAACCATTCAATCGCAATCAAGTGTGGATCATTCCACTGAACCATGGTTTCCACCAATAGGAGACCAAGGCGTAGAAGACTCCTGCGTTGCCTGGGCAGTAGGATACTACATGAAGACTTTCCAAGAGGCAAAAGAACATGGATGGAATCTATCCAATGCCTCATGGCAAGGAGGACATCCAACTCGAGCATATCAAGAAAGAATAATGAGCCCAGACTTCATCTATCACTTGATCAATTCGGGAGTAGATGAGGGAGCCTCAATCTACAGCGCGATCAGTCTGGTATGTTCGGTTGGAGCAAGTTCTTGGGAAAAAATGCCATACGATCCTGCCGACCATATTACATGGCCTTCAGAAGAAGCTTGGAGAGAAGCTCCACTATATCGAGGAAATAGCAGTGGCTACGAAATCATACTAACAAACACAGATGCTGGCCTGACGAACCTCAAGAATTGGCTAGCTTCTGATCATCTCGCGATAATAGGCGTAGATAGCAACAAATACCCCGGCTTATCAAGCCAAGACATCTGGACATTAGACAACTATGTAAGCCCTTCTGTGAATCACGCAAACACAATAGTCGGCTATGATGATACTATATCATATGAGGAACAAGGACAAACTCGTTACGGAGCATTTAAGATAGCAAATTCTTGGGGCGTAGGTGGATGGGAGAATATTGCTGACGGATTTTGCTGGATATCCTATGAAGCCATGAAGCAGCGCATTGGGTACTGCATGTTTTATCGAGATATGATTGGCTATGAACCGGAATTGGTTCCGTCATTTCGTATTGCCCATTCGAAGAGAGGTGAATGCAGCATTTCTATTGGTGTTGGAAACACTACTAGCCCAAAAGTGGAGAAGTCTTTCAGCCAGTTGGTTTATGGCGGAGGACAGCCGTTTTGTGCCAATGATATCTTGCTTGACATTACAGAATTCAGAAATGCTGTGCCAATAGTCTACAACGAATCTTTCTTTATTGAAGTCAGCGACGGGGGCAGTGAAGCAACAGGAACCGTTACCAAATTCGCTGTTGAGTATGCACAATCTCAAGACACACCGGTTAACACCGTTCAAGGCGGCTCCGTCTACGCCAAAGTGCTATTGCTCCCTATTGATACAAGCTGGACTGATGAGAGACTTGTCAACTTTGACCAGGATTTCATAGAAAACCAGGTTTCGACAGCGACTGACGGTAACGGTTATCTGTTTACGGCTTATGCAGACCTGTATCCAACATACAGTAAATGCGCGATTCATGTCAAACACTCCACAGACGGAGGCTCCAGTTGGTTAATGGATACTAATGTAACCGATCCTACCCATGATCTCGGCTATCCTTCGATAGCTATAGATCCTTATAGCAATGATATTTACGTCGCCTTTGAACGTGAGTGGACATCAAACGATCATGACATTTTCGTGCTGCGGCGTGTCAACGGACTCTGGAGCGTGAGCACTGTAACCGATTCTTTGGGATCTGATGATCGCTATCCGTCCATTACCTCAGAATATCAATACGGATCGCAGAACCGGCAATACATATCTTATGAATATGTGTACAGCGACAACGATCGAGATTTAATGTTCGCAAAATCCATGGATCACGGTGAAACTTGGTCAACTAAGAAGCTGCATGGAAATGGGTCAGATACTAACGTATACGCCCAAACATGCATAACAAACGCCGAGGGTTATCTGTACATCTCTTACAAATGGGGTACTGATTACAACAGCCCGTGTGAAATCCGCATTGACCGCTCAACAAATTTTGGCAAGAGTTGGTCACAATACACGGACGTTGATGGTCTCCCCAACGGATGTAGTTTTCCATCGATTGCCGCAACACATGGCGGTAGCTCTGTCGTAGTAGCTTTTCAATACCAATCGTCTGCAACTGATAATGACGTTTGGTACTCGTTCAGTGCTGACAAGGGTTCAAGTTGGACAAAGGGAAAGCCCCTTTTCGTTTCTGGTCTTGAAGATGAGAAGCAACCTGTCTTAACGGTAGACGGAGGAGGAACAACAGATAATGACGTCAAAGGGCACTACTATGTAGTCTGCAAATCTGGCAGCTACGTCACGTATAGAAAAGCGCACTACGCCAATCTACTTAGTTGGAGTAACCCAGAGTTTGTCAGCGACCGGTGGATCAGTGAAGGATTGGCTGTTACAACTCAAATGAGGGATGGACATTTCTATCCTTGTGTGGCCTGGACTTGCGGGAGGACGAGAAACATATACTACTCCACGCGGGAACCTGGCACAGTTTCAGTTCCAGATGAATATTCAACAATTCAAGCAGCGATAAATGCGGCGCATCCAAAGGAGACAATTCGCGTCAGAAACGGATTGTACTACGAGCACTTGGTTGTAAACAAAACTGTTACACTTGTTGGAGAGAATAGAAACAACACAATCATTGACGGAAATCTTGCTGGAAACGTTATAAATATAACCGCTAGCTCGGTCACGTTCAGTGGCTTCACTATTCAAAGAAGCGGTAGGACATGGCCAAACAACAGAGGCGTTCATATAAATAGTGGAAGTAATGCCAACAATGTGAGTGACAATATCATAACAGACAATGACTATGGCCTTTATCTCGATTCTTCTTCAAACAACAACATAAGCGGAAACAACATAACAAACGGTCTCTATCTCTACGGGTGTTCGAACAACAGGATTTACCATAACAATTTCTTACATGTATACGAGGTCAGTGTCAACAACTCGACAGGTGTTTGGGAAGTTGAACACGAAGGAAACTACTGGAGCGACTACAATGGTACGGACACTAACGGAGATGGAGTGGGCGATGACTATCTTCCGTGGCGCGGAGTCGATTATTACCCACTTGTGAACCCCTACAAAGGCCATAACATCGCCATCACAAACATCAAAATGAATGAGACTATTATAGCTCAAGGTTACATCTTAAACGTAGATGTTGAAGTTGCCAACCTTGGGTCTTTTCCGCAAACTTTCAACGTCACCCTCTATGCCAACACCACGAAAATCCAAATGCAAACAGCTGCTCTGGCAGCTGGAAATTCAGTCAACATCAATTTTCACTGGAACACAACAGGTTTTGTCAAGGGCAACTATACGCTAAAGTCTGTGGCAGATCTGGTTCCAAGCGAAACAGAAACTGCAGACAACACCTACATTGACCACACCATAACTATATTAAACAGCCCTCCAACCATAGATTCCTTCACTCCAACCGATAGAACGCCAGAAGTCAACGAAACACAAAGTTTGGAATTTACCCACATTTCTTCAGATCCTGACGCTGACCTCCTTACCTATTCGTGGTTGTTGGATACCGTTGAACAATCAACCGGTCAGAACTGGACTTACTCACCAGACTATGACCAAGCAGGCCACCACAATGTCACGCTGGTGGTTTCAGACGGCCAATTAACCGCTTCCATCCAATGGGAGGTAACAGTGATAGACGTCAACAGAGCTCCATCTACACTTGCCATTGAAATAGCGCCAGCCGATCCTGTTACAACAGATGACCTAACATGCATAATAACCGTGCCAAGCGTTGATCCAGACGGAGATACGGTCCTATACATTTATCGATGGTACCTAAATGGCGAGATGCAATCAGACTTGACAAGCGAGACCGTTCCAGCATCAAGAACAAATAAGGGAGATATTTGGGAATGTGTTGTAACGCCTTATGACGGTAGGGATTATGGTCCTTCGGCCCATGCTGAAGTCACAATCAAGAACGGCTATCCAAGAATCGACACTTACACTCCGATAGAACCAGCACCAACTGTGAATGAAGGTGTAAGCTTAGAGTTCACTCACTCTTCTTCAGACCCGGACGGCGACGCATTAACCTATGATTGGCTATTGGACGGCTACTTCCAATCATCAAGTCAAAACTGGACATATACTCCAAACTACGAGTCTGCAGGATTCCACAACGTGACCCTAGTTGTCTCAGATGGAGCACTATCCACGACCAAGTACTGGAATGTCCAGGTCATTCACATTGAGTACACTCTGACCGTGACAGCTGTGGGTCAAGGTACTGTCGATTTGGTTCCTTCGGGCGGTCTCTACCATTACGGCACCGTTGTAACTTTAACGGCTACTGCTGAGGTTGGCTGGACGTTCGTTGGTTGGAGCAGTGATTTGAGCGGTACTGAGAACCCAGCCAGCATCACGATTACCGGCAACAAATCAGTCATTGCCCTCTTTACCCAGAACCAGTACACACTCACCGTAAGCACGGTGGGTAGCGGCTCAGTTACCAAAGCACCTGAACAAGACACTTACACCTATGGCACTTCAGTCCAACTGACTGCTGTTCCAGCGTTAGGCTGGTCTTTTGTCGGTTGGAGCGGCGACCTTGGTGGTAGCGCGAATCCAACATCAATAATCATGGACAATAACAAGACTGTTACTGCCACTTTCACTCAGAACGAGTACACTTTAACCATTGCAATTGCTGGTTCAGGCTCAGTGAGCAAGAATCCCGATCAGTCAACCTATCACTACGGCGACACGGTTCATTTGACTGCGACGCCTGATGCTGGCTGGAGTTTCAGCGAGTGGAGCGGAGATCTTACAGGTTCTCAGAATCCGACGACTATAGTAATTGATGGCTACAAGTCGGTCACTGCCACGTTCACTGAGAACCGGTATGCTCTGGATATTACTGTTGTAGGTGCTGGTTCAGTCGCCAAGAATCCTAATCAGGCAACCTACACCTATGGTACTGTTGTCTTCTTGACTGCTACTCCGTCTGTTGGTTGGAGCTTCGAAGGTTGGAGTGGTGACCTCTCTGGCTCAGCCAATCCTGAGACTATCACTATTACTGACAACAAGACCGTTACAGCAACTTTCACTCAGGACCAATACACACTGAACATTGATATCGTGGGTTCAGGGTCAGTCAGTAAGAATCCTGATCAAGGAACATATACCTATGGCACTCCGGTTGAATTGACTGCTGTTCCAACTTCAGGCTGGTCCTTTATGGGCTGGAGCGGAGACTTATCTGGGTATGTTAATCCTGCAATCATCATCATGGACGCCAATAAGACTGTCACGGTTACCTTCACTCAGAACGTCTACGCTTTGACTGCAACAACTATTGGAGGTGGCACGGTAAACCTGAACAGTAGCGGACCTTACCACTACGGTGATGTGGTTGAACTAACTGCTGTCCCTGTTATTGGATGGACCTTCGATCATTGGAGCGGCGACTTAACTGACTCTGTTAATCCGACGACTTTAGTTATCAACAGCAATAAGACGGTTACTGCGACTTTCACTCAGAACGTCTACACCTTGACTGTAACAGCTGCTGGTAGCGGTTCTGTGAATAGAAACAATACTGGACCTTACCATTACGGTGACGTGGTTCAGTTGACAGCTGTCCCAGCTACTGGTTGGAGCTTCAGCGGTTGGAGTGGAGACCTATCTGGCTCAACTAACCCGGATTCTATTGCAATAATGGGCAACCTCACTGTTGTTGCTACTTTCACCTTTACCAACAATCCTCCAGTGATCGATGCTTATAACCCACCATCAGATCCCACGATTTCAGAGGGTCAATTACAGGAATTCAACATCATATACCATGATCCAGATGAGGATCCAATATCAGTTCAGTGGTATCTTAACAGCATCCCAACTGTCACAACCGACAATTACAAGTTCACTGCAGGTTTTGATTCTGCCGGAGTCTACAATGTCACAGTAGCCATATCAGATGAGTTTAACCAAACGGCTCAGCGATGGACGCTGACTGTTACTAACGTAGAACGCGATGTAGCAATCACCAGCCTCACCCTTTCTAAACACATTGTAGGTGAAGGACACTCTTTGTCAATCTATGTAACAATTACGAATCAAGGAGAACTCGCTGAAAGTTTCAACGTTACTCTATACGCTAACGCGACAGATATCGGCTTACTTGCAGACATCACCCTTACAAGCGGAAACTCCGCGACTTTCACCGTCATATGGAATACAACAGGTTTTGTTAAGGGTAAATATACCATGTCCGCCTACGCTTCAACAGTTCCAGGCGAATCAGACAATGTAGACAACACATTAACTGGTGGCGCAGTAAATGTGACAATTCCGGGCGACGTCGATGGCGATGGAGATGTTGATGCTTCTGACTTGTCCGATCTCAATAAGGCTTATGGAAGCACGCCAGAGGAGTCTAATTGGGACTCGAACTGCGACATCAATGGAGATGACAGAGTTGAAGTTTTAGACTTATTCGACGTGGGCAAGAACTACGGAGAAAGTGTGCAGACAATTAGAGCCAACGCAGTTGAGAAAGCCTCTCCAATAACAACCCCGTGGCTACGAATGGTTCTCTCCGTGCTGGGAGTCTTGGTTAGAAAAAGAAAACTGCCCAGAAAATTCAAGAAATTGGTTCAATATTCTTCAGCTCATTGAGCAACGAATGTCGCGCGCGCTGGGCTTGAACCCTTTTGGGTCTAATCCGTCCGGACTTGCCTCTATGGAAAATGCATTAAACGTCTATTTACTAGTAAATTGGTGCTTAAATTCCTTCCCGGCGCCATTTTGTTAAGAATTTTCCTAGATGCCTTTTCTTTTCAGGTACGAGTCTATATCCTTAGCAGAAAACCCTACTTTCTCCGCAATTAATTCTGCGTGACTCTTTCTTGCGACCCCTGGAACCAGCCTATACGTTGGTTTTCTGTTTTTGAATTCGACTTGCAGATTTTGAGACCTGCCTTCTTGGTGGAATCTGCCTGCTAACTCATGATTATGCGTGACTAGTATGGTGCTGTTTCCTATCTTGCTGAAACCATTTAGGATGGCGTAGGATATTTCCATCTTTTCTTCGTACGTGGTTGCCTCAGCAAGTTCGTCTAGTATAACGAGGCTTCTTGGAGTTGCTTTGAAAAAGATGTCCCTCGTTCTCTTCAATTCGACACCGAATCTTCCCTCAGAGTCCAAAATAGAACCGAACACTGGTGCTTGATACAATATTTTATCTGCAATACTCAACTCGGCTTCTTCAGCGGGAACGTAACATCCAATCTGAGACAGAAGTTGGATCTGGGCAATGGTCTTGCAG
>Ga0315308_1001400_pt1 | contig 13870 bp, 11 predicted proteins | sample TDP3_MG_FD_203078 | JGI IMG/M metagenome (GOLD analysis project Ga0315308, IMG submission 203078) | Freshwater sediment microbial communities from Lake Towuti, South Sulawesi, Indonesia - TDP3 | ecosystem: Environmental > Aquatic > Freshwater > Lake > Sediment | place: Indonesia: South Sulawesi... | reverse complement strand
ATGATCTCAGTAGTGACATACGGGTGGGGAGTCTACTTGAGTTCGGTGGATGGCCTCTTAAGGACCGTGACTGGTTCGTAATGGCATGTGAGAAATGGGAGTAGGGCGACTTCAACGTGTCCCACCGTCCGACCCTCCACCGATGATGGATACTTGTCTGATCAGAGTGTCATTCCGCTGTATCAGTAGACCTCCCGATGCGTTCACCCCAGGCTGTTCGTTCTTTCTTCGTCCCAGCCCTGCGTTCCCTACCTCTTTGGACCTCATTCGTGCTGAGCCATTTTGCTTCCTGGGAGACCCAGCTTTCATGACACCGTTGGCACTCGGCAAAATGCGCTTTGCTCCCCTTGGAGGAAGCCAGAGCCCATAGCCAACCGCGGATGACCAGGGATAGAGTCCTGCTGGGCTTCTCAAGAGTGCGCAACACCACATACCTCTTGGGACGACCGCAGTCTGGGCATCCCTTCGGGAATCGTTGAAAGAACGTCTCCTCAGGTTTCGCCATTGTCGCTAGTTCGTCGGGCCTCTAGGCACTTGGATGACTGCGGGAAGCCGCACCCCACGAAGCGCCACCTCGGGCGCATCTTCCGGCCCACAGGCCAGCGAAGCCGGACTGCCGGCAAATCATTATATTCTGGTTGCCCCAGTTGATTCGGATGCGAAAACGATCCCTGACAGGACCCTTGCTGGGAATACTAGTCGCAACGCTGACGGCCCAAGCTCAACCCTGCGATGCCGGCCGATCCCGCATCATGCACGTATTGGCCATTGGGGAGATTGACCTGACCTCCTCGCCCATCAAGGATTTCTGTGCAGCGGAGCCCTCACTCGATTGCACCCTGGTTGTCGGCAGGGCCCAGTACACCGGCTACGATGTTGCAGGTGTGAAGCGCATGATCCGTCTCTACATGCCCCGCAACATGGAGGCCATGCTGGAATACGACTTCATCCTCATCGACCAGCTCGCCACCCCATTCTTCTCCGTCACATCCTTGGAGCAGATGCGCTCGGCCATCGCCGACTACGGAAAAGGAGGCCTATGCTTCATGGAAAGCCAGTACCCCGACATCTACATGCCCTGGCTGCTGACCGAACTGAGCCAGTGCTTCCCCTACGACCACTGGGCCAACGTGGCAGCCGGCCACCCCAGCGACGAGGACTACGACCTAGAGGTCGTCAGAAACGATCCCAACCTCCCACCCCTTCTAACGGCCTACCTTCCGCTTGGGATAGAAACCGTCAGGCCATTCGGCGCATCACGCCTCACATACCCAAAGGAAGGCGCAACCGTCTGGGCCTACTGCAGAACCTTCGGAGTCCGCGGCCGCTACCCACTATTCATCTCCTGGCGCTACGGACCAGGCAAAGGCCTGGTCTGGACCACTGCCAACCAGTTCGGCGGCCCCATGTGGCGCTCGTTCGATGGCAAGGAACGCTTCGCCTTGGACATCTTCACCGGCATCATCTGGCTTAGCTCAGGATGGGACCTAACCGATGACCCCGTATGGGTCCGGAACATGCGCATCTCATTCACCACACTGCGCGTCCGAGCTACCGCGACCCAGAGCCTGATCGAATTCGTCGACTTGTACGGAGCAAACACCAGGCATGTCGAGGAGGAGTTGGCTAGGATGCTGGAGATCAACAAGGAGGCGGGTGAACTCTATCTGGACCACAACTTCGACTCCTGCGATGCCAAACTCGCCGAGGCCATGGACCTCGCGGGCGAGATAGAGAGCGCGTGCATGGCGCTGAGGGATAGGGCTCTGTTCTGGGTCTACGTCATAGAGTGGCTCGCCGTCACCTCAACGATGACCTTGACTCTCGTCACGGTCTGGTCGCTCATGGTGAGGAGAAGGCTCTACCACGAGGTCGCCCACACTAGGAGCTTCGCTGATGTTGGCTAGCCCGACTAGAGCTGCTGGAGGTAGTGAGATAGGTATCTTGCTTGCTTGTACACAGTTTCGCTGAAGTGATGCTGTCTGCCAGCGGACCTACACGATTCCCTGTATGCTTCGAAGAACGAAGCTACCCCCGCCGAGCATGACACCAAGTGATCGTGGCCGAGCTCGTCCTCTATGGTCTTGGCCATGTCGCAGCCCACCATGTAGAGAGGCCCTGCCTGGTTGTAGAGTTTGGAGTAGAGCGTATCGAAACTCCGCTGATGCATCCCCATGGATGCTTTGAGGATGCCTGACTCCACCTCTCTGTAAAGATCTGGCATTCTGCCGGCCTGCTCCTGGTAGAGCCTGCTGAACCGGCTGGGAAAGGTCAGGAACACAGCTATGCCCTCGCCGATGAGTTCCGACGCCAATGTGTAGAGCTGCAGGATCTCCCTCGGCCCCTGTTCAAGGATCCAGTAGACCTCTCTCCTGGTTTCGCTCGACCAGGAATCGGCCTTGTGGTGGAGTTCGTGAGCCATGATCCTGGTCATTTCATCCACATTGCCTGTGAACTGGGCAAGGTCGATGAGTATGGGCCTTGGATCGATCCTGTTGATCCCGCAGGCGTCCGCTCCTCCGCCAAGCACAAGCTCCACCTCGGCCTCTATGTACGCGTCGTCATCGAGGTAGTGCCTTGCTAGAGTGAGGGCCGAGCCCAGTACGTTCTCCTTCTCCTTTTCCATCTGCCCAAGAAAGCCGAGCAGCTTTCCTGCTCTCCTGGAATAGTCCTGATACTGCTGGAAGTAGGGGACCAGCCAGGCTTGGCGGGGTTTCCTCCCTCTGGCCACCGCCTCCAGCACATCTCCGAATCCCTTGGACCCAAGGCCGAGGCGGTAGACGAGGTGCCTGACCTCTTTGGCGCGGAACAGTGCCTCCTTCTCCGCAGCCGATAGCCCAATCCTCCTTGGTCGGCCTATTGCCTCAAGGATCAGGCGAGCACCGCTAGTCGAGATACAGACCTTGTCTGAGTTCCCAGACGCCATCGAGCAACACCACCGAGGGGTCCTCATCCCTAGATGAACCTATTGCGCTTCCTCTTGCTTGCCCACCATAGAATGGTCGCTCCTAGCGAAGCTGAGACCGCAATGAGTGCAATAACGACAGCATCTCCGATGGCGTCTCCTTCGTCGGTCTCGGTACCCCGTACGTCGAAGCTCTCGGCTGCGAGGGATTCTCCCCCCGGTTCGCGGACCACAATCAAGTACCTTCCCGCCTCTCGAACGGCCAGTGTTACCATGGTTGTAGGGAACCTTGATGTCGGCTCGAAGCGGACGGGAACCACGGGGAGACTCATCGCCAAAGTGCCATTGTGGTGGTATATCTGCACGGAGTACGGCATATCGAAGTGAGCGTTGATCGCCACAGACGTTTCAGACCAAGTCCAGCCACGTTCCTGACTCCAGTCAGCCAATATGACCGGTCTACTGAGCACCGGGCCTGCGTCCCAATAGAGGTTGATCTGGATTGGTTTGTTCGAAAGGCACTCGGAGGGCAGAGAGAGTCTCAGGTTCGGAAGGGGAGCTTCAGCGACAAAGGAAGTCTCCGAGCCGTTTGCAGGGAGAAAGCCCGGCGGAGTTGGGATCAGAGTGCTGTTCTTGACGTACCCTCTGAGGCATTTGATGCTGAGCTCCTTGGTCCCCGGCGGCTGGGCTCGGCTCTCCAGTTGGGAATCAACTATGCGTACAGACTCACCCGACAAGGTGAGATCGGCCGAGAAGACCCCCCCTCTCCAGGACAGGATGCTGGACCCGGTTATGTTGATGTATGGCGCTGAGAGGTCTACAAGTGAACTGCCTACACTGCCCGCTGACTTCGCCTCGATGTAGGATGCCCGACAGATTGTGAGGGCGTCACTGCACTTGATCACCACGTGCATTGCGGCAACCTCGGTGGAGACTAGGTAGACCAGACCTGCCTCAACGTCAACATGAGATGTCTCCTCCTTCGTCAATAAGGTCGATCCCATCTCCGAATCGATCAAGATCACCGTCCCTCCTCCTACGGAGAGCCCATACTGATCACATCCCCACAAAACCGAGTTCACCACGGCCAGGTCGCTACCTGCCACTCTTCTCACCCCGCCAAGTCTGCTTGAGATGATGCTGACTCTGCCCGATGTCTCAATAGAGGTGGGACAAAGGTACATCCCTGGAGCAGCGAGCACGCAGTCCCGGATGCATACCGAGGAAGAGTCCCGCACGTTGAATCCGACACGCATTTCCCGTTCTGCTCCCCAGATCACCCCCGTCAGGTTAACCGTGGATTCATTGTATGCGTTTATGCCCCCAGTTCCGTCAACACGGCAGTTGATCATGGTGACCTCAGCCCGATCTTTCACTGTTATCAGCTGCCCACCAAGTTGAATCGTGCGATTCTCAAGGCATAACACCTCTGTCCCTTGTATGACCCATGTCTTGTTGAGGGCTATGATGATCTGAGATGAATTGCCTTGTTCAGCCTCAACCGCGTAGACCTGAACGCACACGACAGCCAACATCTGTATCGAGAGTGCAGAAAGCCATACCCTCAAACCAACCGCCGCCCTGGATTCCCGCATGAACCTATTAACATTTTTGGGCAAATGGCAAATGACCCGCCATCTCGCCTTGGTCCCTGGGTCCCCTTGGGAACAGGGGGAGATGCCGACTTCCCCACAGATGTTGAACGGAGACCTGGCCGGCTAGCCTTTGATGTTCCCGATCGGTCTCAGTTCAACAGCCCTCGTTGCCAGGCCTGCACACTCCATCACCCTGACCGTCCTTGCCACATCCTTGTAGGCTCCGGGCGCCTCTTCAGCAATCCCGGACATGCTGTGTCCCTTGACCAGGATGCCCTGCTTGGACAGCTCGGACACAAGCCTCTCGCCCCAAAACCTTCTCTTGGCCTTGTTCCGGCTCATGCTCCTCCCGGCCCCATGGACAGCTGACCCCCAGGATAGCTCCATGGCCCGGGCCGTTGGCCTCAGCACGAAGCTGGAGGTTCCCATTGAACCCCCGACCAGAACGGGCTGCCCAGACTCCCTGTACTCTGGGGGAAGCTCGACCCTCCCCGGCCCGAAGGCCCTGGTCGCACCTTTCCGATGAACCACAAGCTTCCGGGTATGGCCGTCCGCAAGGTGTTCCTCCAGCTTTCCCGTATTGTGTCCTACATCCCATACCTGGTGCATCCCAAGATCCTCAGGGCTCGCCCGGAAGACCTCGGAGAAGCACTCCCTTACGCGATGGGCTATGATCTGCCTGTTCGCGTAGGCCACATTCATCGCGCAGTTGAGCGCGCCGAAATAGGCCTGTCCCTCCTCTGAGTAGAAGGGGGCACATACGAGCTCACGGTCAGGTATCCTGATGCCGTATCTCTTGACGGCGCCGTCCAGAACCTTCAGGTAGTCGGCCCCCACCTGATGTCCCAGGGCACGGGAACCGCAGTGGATCGAGACAACAACCCTGCCGCTTTCCAGGCCGAGGGCCTTGGCGAATTCCTCGTCCAACACCCGCCCGACGACCTGGACCTCAAGGTAGTGGTTCCCGGAACCCAGAGTTCCGAACTGGCCCATCCCCCTTTTCTTGGCAGTCTCGCCCACCCTGTCCGGATCCGCGCCTTCTAGACAGCCTTCATCCTCGGTTCTTCTCAAATCCTCGTCCCACCCGTAGCCGTTCTCGACAGCCCAGCGGGCACCCCTCACCAAGACCTCTTCCTCCTGCGCCTCGGTGAGTTGAAGCGACCTAGCGCCCAACCCTGCAGGCACACGCTTGAAGAGGGCGTCCATCAAGTCTGAAAGCCCAATGCGCACCTCTGACTCGTCCAGCGATGTCGCAAGCGCCCTCACGCCGCAGTTTGAGTCGAATCCGACTCCTCCCATGGTGATGACTCCGTCCTCAGCCTGGAAGGCCGCCACTCCCCCTATCGGAAATCCGTAGCCGGGGTGGGCGTCAGCCATGGCTATTGCGGGGCCCGCTATGCCTTGCAGACAGGCCACGTTGGTCAACTGCTCGATGGTGCTCCAGCTCTTGGACTCCTTCTCAACAACCTCCCGCAAGAGATCCTCGTCCATGAAGAGCCTGGCCCTGGTCCTCATCCCCTGCTTGTAGCCGGGGCCTATCTCCCAGACGCATTCCCCAACCTTCTCCAGTTCCGGTATCTTGTCCATCTCTCTTCCTCCATTCCTATGGCACGCATCCTAGATGTCAACGATGCACTGGGCCACCCAGACGCCACCGGCATCGCGGCCCCCTGGGATCCTTCCAACCAAGAGCTGCGAGTAGGTGGCTGCCTTGGGTTCAGCTCGAATCCTGTGTTTTCCCGGGCAGATCTCTTCGCCAACGGCAACTGCGTCCAGACTGCAACGACCGCTGGCTGCGCGGACCTGTAGATCCTCGACATCGCAGAAGAGCAGCCCTTCCAGATCCATCTGGGCTACAAGTTCGTTGAGGAAACCCACCAACAACGCGGCCAGATCGCTGGAGACGATGTGTATACGGACACTTTGTCGGGGACGTATTGTGTCCACGTCGGCGGCGAGGGCGAATAGCGCCCGAGCTGCGTTGGCAAGGGCTTCTTCGAGGCTCCTCCCCCTACCCCTCACCCCGGCATCTGCCGGGTGTTCGAAAACCTCGTAGCTACTTCTCTGTTGCTTCCGCTTTTCTCTGGCTTTGCGTGCCATAGTTTCGCTGGGGTTGGCTCATGCCGCGGCCCCATGGACGATATGACACGTGTGCCGTCAGCTTCTTGCCATCCGATCCGGCATCCAACTATAAAAAGGATACGGCCGGGGCCGGGGCCGGGGCCCAGGCCCAGACTGGTCCCTTGAGACATCCATTCCGCTTTGCCTGCCCAGCCGCGATATCGGGTGCCTTTTCTTCCTCGAAACCACCAACCCGGATCCGGGACCTGGCGCGACTCAGGTGCTTGGATTCAGGCGTCGTTCAAGAGGTTCAGGGAGACTCTCGAAGTCGGAGAGAACCCCCGAGTATCTGTGGAAGTGATCCAGAACGGCAAGATTCAGCCATTGCCCCGAGAAATGCCTCACGGATCCAGGTAGATATCCGTCCCAAAACAACCCCTTCTTTGCGTACTCCACATCGGCCCTACCTCCGATGATGGACTGGATGCAATCAAGGGCTGCTTCGCCCACGACCTCGCTGTCCACCCCGTATGGGCTGAGTCCCGTAACGGCGACCCGCACCGCGCCACGGCCGCAACCGCGACACAGGAAGCTGCATGGGATACAGGGATCGTTGGCGTTCCGGAGGAACACGGACACCGACTTCCTCGTCGGCATCTCCTCCGAAAACGGCTTCTCGCCCCGCCTGTGCATGAATACCCAAGCTATCCGCGCAGGATCGGCCTCAACCTCGACAAGCCTACCTGTGGTCGTGAGAACCGAGTTCCTGATCCGCCTAGCTTCTACTTCCCGAGCGGCTCTGTGGACTTCGTAGCCGATGCCAAAGCCGAACCTGCAGGAAAGGGCATCCGCGATGGCGGGCATGCCGCCGGAATCCACCGTCGCGTTCCTGATGGTGGCAGAGAGAAGGGACAAGCGGAGCAGACGGGACTTGCGCCCTGAACGGCAGAGACCTTGCATCAAGCCTGATCCTCACCGAAGACCTCTCTTGCCTGTGGCCAGGCCCGGGTGAATATCACTCCGGCAAGTCTGGCCGCGGGAAGATCCTTCTCCTTCTTCTCCAGGGCCACGCCCAGCCTTTCCGCCTCACCCAGCAAGAGCCGCCTGCACGAGACTTCGTCGGGACATCCCTTGCACTGCCCCTCATGGGAGCGCCAGATGTTGATCCCGTCCCTGGGCGAGAAGGTGATGAGAATGGATGAGTCGAACTCCCTCGTGTAGCCCAGGGCAAACCCCCTCTCCGGGTCCAGGACCTTGATCATGGCTTTGTTCATCCTCGCTGCCTCGGCGAGCGCCCTGTAGATCTTGGAGTCAGCCGATTGAAGGCTCTTGCTGACGTACTGCCTGGACTTGCCCATCTGCCTCGAGATCTCGGCCGCCCTGTGGCCACGGAGCCGCAGTTCCCAGATGTTGGTCTGCCCTGGGGTGAGGAGGAAGGTCAATGTATGACTTTAGGGGAGGAAACATTGATATCTCTTTTGTCAACAGTCGTCTGTTGACAGAGCCTTGCTTGTCTCCATCCCCGACCCTCAAATGCGGAACGAGAGATACTGGGTGACATCAGAAGTCTCCGAGCTGGAGCCTGGCTCGCTTCTCCTCAGACCGATGGGCCTTGAAATCGGTGACAAAAGGTTGCTCGAGGTCGGGATTGATGGCCGCGGGAGCTGCGTGGGCCTGGTTGTGAGGGCCTGCCTGGAGGGCATCGGCATACTGACCGGGTTCCGTGCCGTCCCGATTGCCGCGGGAGAAACCTCTCCCCGTGAACTGAAGCGGGAACCGGACCTTCGGGTCGACCTTGATGGCGTAGGGGTGCAGATCCCCGTATTTCGTGTGGGAAAGCAGAGTTTCGTGCGAATCTGTGAGCGCTCATCCAGCTACATGGTCTCTCGGTTAGGCCCGCAGCTTTCCGGAGAGCACAGGGCGCTTTTCGAAGGAATTGGCGAGGTCGACGCAAGGAGCTCGTACATCTGGCTGCCGTACACGGGGAAGGTCCGGCTTCGGCTCCAGGAGTTCCCGGATGTCGTGTGCGTGGCGACGCGACGGCTTGGCGTCGACGGAGCACAGGACACGGAGCTGAAAACGCTGCCCTACCATGACTGGTTCATCGGCGAGCTTATGGAAAGGTGCGGCTCAGCCCGCCTGGAGGAGATCGGACAGCTAAGCCTGGGAGCCTCCCCTCTTCCCGTGAGGCAGTTCATGGCCCTTCCTACAGCAAGGCTGGAATTTGAGCACCTGGTTGGGTCTGACGAGGATGGGTGGGTCGGCAGCTCGTTCGGCCGGAGGGTTTCCACGTCGGTTCTGAAGTCGGCGAGGCTTATGAGCTTCAGTCTGGCAGGGGAGTTTGCTTCCCCTCCCCCCAGTTCAAGGGTTGTGGGTATGCAGGAAGAGAGGCTTGTGCTCCTGGACCAGGGCGGGGCCGATCGCCCGGTCATCAGAACGGAGCCGAGGAAGTGGAGGCCTAGTCCGGACAGGAGCGCGGTGGTCGTGTCCAACGAGATCAAGTTCCTTGTCATGGTGATGAACCGGGGGTCCACCTACCGTATGAGGTCGGAGGCCGTCAGAGACTTCCGGGCCGACAGATGGGCCTCCAGCAAACGCTTCGTTCTGAACGAGTTGACCTTCGCTGGGGACCGGCCTGTTCTGGCCACGGGCGATCTGGCTCTATTCACCTTTGAGACTGGTCAGCCAGAGCTGGTTATGACGGGCATGGGCAGCGTGATGTCGGTCGTGACGAAATCAAGGGATGTGTCCGTCAACGTCCTGATAACCCACGTGCGCGAGGACGAGGGCGGCCGGCTGTACGTCGACGGGTACAGGTGTTCAGGGGGGCTGACAGCGGTGCCGCTCGGCATGCTTGAGCCCGTCAATCTGATCCGTGGAGCAAGGTTGAGGTGGAGGCCCAAGCCGATCACGGCCCAGATCCTTCAAAGGATGGCAAGGGAAGGGCGACTTCCCCTGGTCTTCGAGGACAAGTTCGGAGTCAGCAACGTTGCCGTGTCGCTTCTACCTCGAGCTTTCCTTTGTTTCCCAACACCCCACGCTGCCAGGGCCTCCTGTGGGAAGCCGTCCGACCTTGCAAGGGAAGGGATGAGGAGGCTGCATCCAACGCAGGTCAAGCGGGATGAGCGATGAAGCCAAGCAGCGGTGCGGTCATTTGTCGGCGGCGGCGAACAGACAAGCGCCTCGTAGCCCAAGAGTACTCCAGCATTGCTCGGACCTACAACGTGGCCTCCGTGGCCACCAAGGATAGGGGCACGAGAAGGCTGCGAGCCCTCATCAGGAAGGGGGATGTCGTGCTCGATGTTGGGTGTGGACCAGGGGCGGCTCTCCCTCTCATCCTAGGCCTGACAGGCCCGCGGGGCATCTTGCTTGGGCTGGACATCTCAAGAGATATGCTTCTGCAAGCGAGGGGGAAACTGTCTTCGTGGGCCGCGAATACGAAACAGGACAAGCTAGGCACCGACCCTCGCAGTCCTAACGTCCTTTTCATTCTGGCCGATGGGGAGCATTTGCCCATCAAGCGGAATCGGGTCAACGTTGCCCTTTCCCTTCTCAGCCTCCATCGGATGGATCCTGAGGTGGGCCTGAAGGAGATCTGGAGAACCATCAGCCCGGGCGGATACATCTTCCTAGAGCTGCCCGCCGCCCACGACGAGGACGCCATGGTCTTTGAACACATCCCGCCAGGATACCTCCCCGACCATCTTCCCAGAGGCTTCCCCGAAGGCTTCAAGTTGGATCCTGCCTGCTGGGAGAAGGAACAGCAGTCCTGGAAGCGGTTCAAGGAGTTCTGTGGAGGAAGGATCCCTTGGCTGGCCGAGGCAATATCGAGAGGGTGGTTCCAAGGCTATGACGAACTTCGGGCAAGATACGAGGAGCATCTAGCGGGTCGAATTGGCAAGAGGGAACTGGAGGAATTCATCAGGTGCTGGGAGGAGAGGAGCAGATCGGGCAGGCTGGGCTGGATCTGCTTTCCGACTCATCGAGAGTTCGCAAGGATCCTAGAGGAATTGGGCAAAAGCGGCGCCGTTCTGGTGGAGGCCAACACCAGCTCCTTCGAGAAAGAGATCATGGATCTACTCAGGACGCGCCGTCGCTACTTTGAGCTATATGTCGGGATGTTCAGCCAGGTGGTTAGAACGCATAGTGCCATACTTTGGAAGCCACCCTGGCATGAAGGGGGAACCTAGGAGGCCTGGAACGCTGAAGCGTGATACGAATATATAATTCGTGGCCATGTTTCCTCTTTTCTCCCGTCATGCCATCATGTCCACAGCGGCGTGTGCCTGTTGGGTTAGTCCCTTTTGTCGAGGATGGCGACGTACAGAGACCCCTTGTCCTCTATGAATGTGTTCACAGACCAGCCCGTGCCTTCGACCAGATCACTCATCTCCTCGGGTGAGAGCAGGAGGTTGTCGAACCATTCAGACATACACTTCTGATACCTTATACGGATTCTGATCTGTCCGGGCATCCTGCCCCTCTTCCTGTTCATCTCATGATACTCCAGATGGACGGGATTGGTCGTCTTGTAGGGATTGTTGCACCCCGCCAGAATCCTCCCTGTGGAGCCTGTCATGCCCTTGAACCTTCTGAGAAGCCATGTCCCCCGCTTCACGCTGCCGACCAGGCCGAAGTTGTCGCCCAGCATGAGGATGGTGTCGAAGATGCCCATCCTCCAGGTCAGCTGGGACATGCTCATCACCTTGGTATGTCTGACTCCACGGGCCTTGCAGACCTCGATGGCAAGCGGTGATATGTCAACCCCTAGGACATCCAGGCCTTCGTCCTGCAGGTAGAGACAGTGACGACCAGCTCCACATCCAATGTCGAGAACCTTCCCTCTCACGAACTCCATTGCCCTCTTCTCACATTCAGGCCAATCGTCAAACGCTGCGAAGTACGTTCCGCTCTGTGACCAGGCACTGATGTAGCCATCGTCCCTCTCTACGATCTCCGGCAGCCGTCTCTGACCAAAGTGGCAGTCGTACATCTCCCTACCAAAAGCATCGCGGTCTGCCCTCAGAGGTCTGAACGCCCGCAGCATCGCCCACCCACACATGGCCCTGCTCTAGAGAGGCCCCGAAACGGCCATCATTCGGACGGACCCTTGACTTGAACCTAGGCACGTAGGGATTAACATGTTACGCCCTTCCCCCAGATGTACTGGCCAACTACCATCGTGGCAAGCTGGCCTCGGATCGATGTGGGTTCCGCGCGCCTTGTACACCTGCCAGGATCGAGTCAGCTGTGGTAGTGCAGATGGCAAAGCAGAATGAAAAGAGAGAAATCCGCGGCCACCCCCGCCTCGGCAGGTGCGAGCCTTGAGGAGGAAGGTCGTCATCACCGACAGGCCCCTGCCCCACGTAGAGGAGGAGCGAAGGATAATCAACGAGGCGGGCGGCTACCTCGAAGCCCATGATGCGAGGACCCCGGACGAACTGCAGGAAATCGTGGCCGGCGCATACGTCATACTCGCCAACCTGGCCAGGGTGGACAGGACGGTAATCGGCCGGCTGGCAGGCACCAAGGGCATAGTGCGCTACGGCGTCGGGTACGATAGCGTGGATGTCGAGGCTGCCACGGAGAAGGGCATCTACGTCGCCAACGTCCCGGGTTTCTGCACCCTGGATGTTGCGGAACACACCATGGCCCTCATCCTGTCACTGACGAGGAAGATCCCTCAGCTCGACACCTACGTTCGCGGCGGCCGCTATGTCGATACCTCTGGGTACAAACTGCACAGGCCCATGCATCGCCTCGCGGGCAAGAGGGCCGGCATAATCGGATTCGGCAACATCGGAAGGGAGGTGGCCAGGAGGCTGCTCGCCTTCGGCCTTTCCGTGGCCGCCTACGACCCCTATCTGGGGGAAGGAGCGATGGGGGATCTGGCCGCAAAGGTCGAGGTCTTGGATCTGAGATCGCTCCTGCAGCAATCCGACATCGTTACCATCCACGCTCCCCTGACGGCGGAAACCAGGGGGATGATCGGGGAGAGGGAGCTGGGCATGATGAAGCCGACCGCATTCCTGCTGAACGTTTCCCGGGGCGGGATAGTACGGGAGGAGGATCTTGCAAAGGCCGTGCGGTCCGGATCGATCGCAGGTGCCGCCCTCGACACCCTCTCAACCGAGCCGCCTCCCCCCGATCATCCCCTGCTCGGTCTGGCCAATGTACTGGTGACCCCCCACCTCGCGTGGTACTCTGAGGAATCCGTGATGGATCTTGAGCGTGCAGCGGCGGGGCAGGCCGCGCAGATCATCCGCGGGGAAGTGCCCACCAACCTGGTCAACCGCGATGCGGTTCGCAGCCGCAAGATCGCGGACCCGCCATGACGGTGATGGCGGCTGGCGTCGTCATTCCGGGATCTCCGACTCGCACGGAACGCCCGTCTGGCACAGACCGCGGCCGTAGCCCTCGAAGCCCTCGAAGCCGAGGTGTCTCCTCACATACTCCCTTGTGATGTTGATGTACCTACGGCAGAGCTCCTTGTTGTGCCCCTCCTTCGTGATGGCACCGATGGGGCACCGTTCGATGCGCTTGCCGCACGTTCCCTTTCTGAAGTAGAGGCAGTACTCATGATGATCCGTGTAGGGCCGTCGCGTGGCCGGGACCCTTGTGTGTGCGATGATCGATCCGACGCGGACTGCCTGGCCCACCGCAGTAACGAGGCCATCGGAGAGGCCGAACGTCCCAAGCCCGCGCGCATAGGCGGCGTGCCTCTCGGACCATGTCCGGATGCTCCCATAACGGGTCGAAGTTGCCCTCTGGTGCAATGGCGAGTGCAAGGGTCGGCTTTCCTGGCCACGATCAGTATGAACTCTCTCTTCACTTCGGTTGTCTCCTCCCCGGTCCGCGTCCTGTAGAGTCCTTTGGCCTGGATCGCCTCGAGATTGTCGATAGTGAACCCACACTCCCCTAGCCCGCCCGTGTAGAAGGATGGCTCCTCCAGATAGACCTTGAAGGAGACCCCCGTCCTGTTGCTGATCAGTTCTCTGAGACTACCCATGCGCTCGTCTCTCGGAGAGTAGGCCGCGAAGAAGAGGCGTCCACCTTGTTTGAGGAATGAGAACACCTCTCTGAAGAAGAGAAGCTTGTCCTTGGACGGGTAGTCGTCGATGACGAACAGCGAGATGACGTTGTCTACCCCGTTCGCCGGCAGCTGGATTCTGAAAATGTCCTTCTGCCAGACGGTGTCCATCCGGGTTCGAGCGAGCGCAAGCATGGATGGGGAGAAATCAACCCCGATGATGCTTCTGTTCCCGACGACCTCTTCGAAGAGGCCCGTGCCGCAACCCAGATCCACCGT
>Ga0315308_1001396_pt1 | contig 13920 bp, 14 predicted proteins | sample TDP3_MG_FD_203078 | JGI IMG/M metagenome (GOLD analysis project Ga0315308, IMG submission 203078) | Freshwater sediment microbial communities from Lake Towuti, South Sulawesi, Indonesia - TDP3 | ecosystem: Environmental > Aquatic > Freshwater > Lake > Sediment | place: Indonesia: South Sulawesi... | reverse complement strand
TGCGGCGAGCAACCGCCCGAGGCGCTTCCCTCTCCTACGAGAAGATAACAAAACTTGTAAAACATCACGTGCAGTTCATAAGGGGATACATAACCGTGAACGAAGATTACGATGAGGCATACCGCAAATGGGTATACGACAAAGCTTCATGGCTCATGTACGCTTCAAGAATGTCAGGAATCGGGCAATAATAGCAGACAAAGGAGGGAGCTAAGTGAGTAGCCGCGAGAGAAAGTTCCTGAACCTAAAGGGTGCCTTCTTAAATTTCCCGGTGTCGAAAAGGCCGGTGAGGCGGGTCAGCTTATGGATTGAAAGGTGGCGTGGCCCATGAAAGAGCGGAAGTATAGAGGAAAAATTGTGGCGACGCAGAGAAAAAAGGGGATTGTGAGGGCCCATTTTAGGAAGGATGTGCCCAGCCAAGCCTTGGGAAAACTTCTGAGGAGTGTGATAATTTTTCATTCATTGAAAAGTTTAAGAAGGACTATTTCTTAGAGTTAAAGAAATACATTGTTGAAATAGGTTTATAAAAGGTGACTCATCTAGATTTTACAGGGCCGATGCTCAAATTTAGTGAGAGCAAGCCCATCTCATAGGCGGATGATGGTGTGATCCCCATCCCTTGGAGCTACGTTAAGTCTTGGAGCTGCGTTGCTTGCGGTCTTTGCTGTAAAGGGTTTAACGTAGTTCTTGGGTTCAACGAGTGGGTTAACATCGTTCGAAACTATGGGGTGGGGGTTACCGAGCCTGGCATAAGCAAATTCTATTTAAAGAAAAAGGGCGATGACACCTGTGTCTTCTTGTACCAGCTTATTGACGCGTGGCTGTGCGGACTGCAACACATGAAGCCCAAGGCATGCAAGCTATGGCCCTTCAAAATTCAGGATAAACCAAAGTTTGGTAGACCCAATGAGGCCTCCTATACGTATGGGGAAAAGAGACTTTTCATTTACGTGGATCCATCGTGCATAGGAATAGAATGGGGAACTCCGGCACGAGAGTTTACGTATAAGACGATACCCGAACTCGTTGAAATCGCCTTGGGGCTGCGGGAAAAACAATATTATTCCACATCGAGAATACCCTATCGTCCGCTATACTTGAAAGCTAAGGGAAGAAAGGTCATTTAGGTGATTGGACTTTCGGTTATGTGTATCTTATTCTCTCTTTTATAGACCCATATAGCCCCTAGGCTGGGCCCTAACGGGGAAAATACTCAGGTGCATAAAACTATTATCTATTCCAAGCTTAAAGTTGGATGTAAAAGTAGCTGAAATTGAACATCATTCTGGGATAAAGGTTTGAAAATATCGTGGCATCCAAGGCCAAATGTAATAGCGGTAGTAACTTCAATGAACGGCGTCCCGATAAGGCTGACGGAGGAAAGGTGGCTCCACATAATTGAGTACCATAGAGAGCTATGGCCCTTCAACAGGAAGTCCTTCTAACAGTAGCACACCCGATTAAACTCTATTTTGCCCCGCTACCCATGGAACCAAACTATGCCGCTGTAGGAGTTTTCCCAAGGCTCGTTGAAGCTGGCTTAGCAACAAATCTGGTCGTCCATTATAGGGAGGTGTCTCCCTCAGACGGGTTTATATTAACCGCCCTCGTAGTATCAAATAAGAGGCTTAAGAAGAGGCTTAAGCTATGGCGAAGGCTAAGGTGAGGATGGCTGTGGACCCGTTTAAGGTAGTTGAGGAAGCCTTAACACGTATTAAAAAGCCGTTACCCACAAAGAAGATAACATCAATAAGCTATGACGAGGAGGCTGATGTGCTCTACGTCAAGTTTAAACAGTCGAGAATAGTCGACAATAAGCCACTCGACGAGGAAGGGCTAACACTGGCATCACTGGACGAAAAAGGTGAGGTCGTTGGGCTGATAATAATGGAAACCTCAAAGCTAGCACAAGGCGCGGCCAAGGCCCATTGAAAGTGTAGTGACGATAATTTCTAATTTCATGTTCACGTAACCAAGTGAGAGCAATTGAAACTCTCATAGTTGTACGAAACGTAAATTTTAAGGAATTTGATATGCTATAACACAACAGTATTTCTGACTGGTTTATGAAAAAAGGTATTATAAGCTTTGAAATGGATGCCGTTCATACTGCATCTCATGTAGTTTGTGTAACTTCTTGAGGTCGTCGATTTCTTCAACCTTCTTGTCTGGTCGAAATCGAACAATCTTAGGAACCCTAAGCGCATAGCCGCTTGTATACTCGTCGGTTTCCTGAATTTCTTGATAGGTGGCCTCAACCACCACTGATGGTTTCACGAAGACCCCCTGATCGTCCTGGCTGATCCTTGTTTTCTCCACCACGTCTCGAAGCGCGTCCATGGCATCCTCCGGCAGGTTGGAGACCCTCCCGATGGTGTAGAGCTTTCTCTCTTTGGGATCTCGAACCGCCAGCAAAAATGAGGAGTAGAATCCAGCTCTTTTCCCCTTTCCGTACAAGGCCTTTACGATGGTGCAGTCGATGGTGTCGCGCTCCGGCTTCAGCTTCAGCCAGGTGTACGTTCGTTGCCCCGCCTCGTAGGTTGAGTTAAGGTTCTTGATGAGGACGCCCTCCCAAGCCTTGCGTAGGGCCTCCTCATAAAACCTCATCAATTCTGCATCGTTTTCGCAGTCTCTTCCTTCAGCGAGGTACTCGGCTGGAACCACCTCCAGCAGGTGTTTTCTTCTTTCTGAAAGCGGTAGATCCGTGAGCTTCGTGCCGTTCAAGAACAGAAGGTCGAAGGCTCGAATGGTTACCCCGATTTTTCCCTTTCTTCGTTCCAGTTCCTCTTCGGAAAGTTCTCTAGGAACCGTTCTCTCCAGCAAGGATTGAAACGGAAGGAACCCTCCTTTTTCATCGACGGCTACAACCTCGCTGTCAACGATACAACTATGGGCGTTAAACCCTCCAGCAATATCCACGATCTCGGGTAGTGTCTGCGATTTTTCAAGGGCTCTCCTGGAGTAAAGCCATACTTGGGTTCCCCACTTGTGAATCTGGAGTCGGCTCCCGTCAATCTTGTACTCAGTACGGACAGGATACTCCACCTTGTCGGGCTCGTATAGGTGGGCGAGTTGGGGCTTCAGGAATTGTCCTGGTCGCAGTTTTATGGTGGAGAGAACGATTTCACCCCCGGACGCGAGCATCACGCCTTCGGTTACCCCAAGTATGGAGCAGGCGCTTTCAATGAGCTCTGGCGAAACCTTGTACGCCTTTGCCGCGGCTCGAATAACGGTTCGTTGATGGTAGCCCAGTTTCAAATCGCCTAACATGAGTCGAGCGAGGTACTTTGCCTCTTCTGGTGTGCTGACCTTTAGTAGGCTGGAGATGTGGAGGTTTCGCTCCGTGAGTTTCGTGATCTTTGGCAAAAGCCTGATCGCCTCATAGACCTCTTCCACCCTCAGCTTTGCTTCCTTGGGCTCGGTTAGGAGGTAGGCTACCTCGCCGTGTTCACCATAGTCTATGAGGAGTTTCCTCACTTCTCTTATGGGAGTCCCAGTAGCGAGGGAGATGGCTCTATCGATGACGCCTGGACCCACCTTCAGACTTTCCTCTGTGAAGATTCCAAGGGCAAGCCTCACTTTCATCTCGAGAGTTAAATCTTCTCGTTGAAAGAACCTGAAGAGTTCGGTTTCCTTTCCCTTCTTGCTTCGCAGAACGGCTAGGCGTTCATAAACATTCACTACGCTTAAAAAGGTGGTTGGGTTTGTTGGTTGCGTCCCTTCCATGAACAAGCGTATTAAGTAATAGGGGATGCCCAGTTTCCATTCGATTTCTTCAGGTGTGAAACCTGATTCGATGAGGTGCTGCACGGCGGCTTTTGGACTGCCGTATGTTTCAACGAGTTTCTCAAAGGTGGGTGGCTTTACTAGTGTCATGCTGTTTCCCTAAGGTGAATTCGGAGGTTTCGGGATGGGTTCAAGGGCTCTGATGAAGCCTTCCGGTGTGATGTCGATCCGAATCCTTCTTCGCTCAAAGTTACACATTCTGCAGTCTAGAACCCTGGCGATCCTCACGAATTCTCCCCTGTTGGCTTCGAGGTCAACCTTCTGATCCTCCCAGTAGATGCGGCCATAGTCCACTATGAGGGTTCCGTCGAGGTTGTGGGCGAGGCCGATGCCTCCAGCCATGTCATAGCTGTCCCACCTTTCCGCGCTCCTTTGGTTCACATACAACCCGGTGACCCCTTGCAGCTGGTTGTATCTTGCTAACTCCATGACCCGATATTTTAGGGCACCGCGGTAGGCTTCGAGAACCGTCACCGAATCTATGATGGCGAGCTCTATTCTCTCCTTCTCAACGACGTAGCGATATGTTTCGGCGAAGGTGCTCCAATCTCTCAAGTCAGGGTACAAAACTGTGTCAAGCACGTATAGGTTTTCCATTATTTTGCTCCAGTCCAGCCCTAGGATGTCTGCCTTCTGTTTCAGACGAGATTGCAGGTCAAACCTTGGGGTTACGCTCTTCCAAGTGTCCTCGGCTGTGGCGTAAAGAACCTTTCTTCCGTCAGCCGCCACTCTTACAGCGATTTCCTCCACCAAAATAGACTTCCCTGCTCCAGGGAGCCCCGTGATCGCGAACTGCCCACAAATCGGCACCCCGTTCAACGTTTCGCCTTCCGGCATCAAAAACAACTGATCTATGAAGGTTCCGGTTGACAACCCTATCAGCGGCTTCTTCGCTTCAGGAGCCGCGTCTGGGCGAAGAACGAGGGCGCTCAGTTTCTCCTCCTTCCGCTCGATCTCGGTTTTCATGGGCCTCGTGGCCAGCTCCCACTCGTCGGAGGGCGCCCTAGCCCCCCTCATGGCTTCGGCCAAGGTCTTCGCCATAGCCTTCATGACGCTTTCAACCTCAGGAGCGACTTCTGGCTTCCTTTCCCCCGCCGGCTCCTGCGGTGGCGCAACCACTCTGGAGATGACCGCTTCGGGGGCGAGAAGCACCCACATCTCCCCCCTCCTATCCACAACACCTTTAGACCTTAAGGATTGAAGCAAAGCATAAGCTGAGTTGGGGCCATACTTAGGAACCCCTAAACCTGTAGAAATGTCATTTAAGGAGGCCTGTCCCTGATGATCCCTTAAAAAACCTACGACATCGCTTTCTTCCACATCATTTCCCTATTTTTAGTGCTCCTAGTTCACTATAAACCTTCGTATTTTTCGGTGAACATACGTACTTTTGCCATTTGGGGTCGGCACCCGTCTCTTTTAATCCTTGAAGGAATGTTGCCACCTTCTTTCCGCAGCCGGGGGTAATTGATCGACTTCAGATACTAAAGGGGATGAACAGGAACTTTTGGGGTCTTTTATATCGAGGCGGCGTCCAGCTAAGCCCCTCCATTTCAAGGAGGCAACAGTATGTGTCCACCACGTTGGTTTATAGCCATCTCCCTATTCATGTTCAGCTATGAATTTTTTGACTCTTCTGGATCCCACAGGTTGACGCCTTTAAGCCCTGCTTTTTCATTGTGAATGGTCTCCTTTCTGTTCGTGCGCGTGACGAGTATCTGAGCTATCCAATCGCGATCGGAAGAACATGGGACACCATTCGAAACACATTAAGCGAAGAGAAAGCATTTACAATCTGGGAGAAGTGGTGATTTCATTTGAGTGCTGAGGCTGTCCTTTCAAAGCTGCAGAGCTACTCCGAGGAGCTGGGCTTAGATCTGACTAGGCCGGGGGATAGGTTCAAGTGGTTCCTAGCCTCTCTATTGTTCGCCAAAAGGATCTCAGCAGAGATCGCCAAGAAAACCTACCGCCGGTTTGAGGAGGAAGAACTTACTACGCCAGAAAAGATACTGGCGGCTGGATGGGACCGCTTGGTTGAGGTACTGGATTCGGGAGGATACGTGAGATACGACTTCTCCACGGCCTCGAACCTCTTAAGGATTATGGAAGAACTCAAAGAGAAGTATGGGGATCTAGAAGGGCTTCACAGGGAATCGGGCGGCCCGATGGACCTAGAGAGGCGCCTACAAGAGTTCAGGGGCGTTGGTCCAGCAGGCGTCAACATCTTCCTAAGGGAGTTAAGGGGGATCTGGGGGAAGGCTAAACCAAAACCGTCTAGAATGGCTGTCAAAACCGCTCAGCGATTGGGCTTGGAAGATGTAGAGTCCTATGAGTCAGCTCTCGTGCGACTAAACTTGGAATACTGCAAGAAACATAAATGCGAGGAGTGCCCTGTCCAAAACCACTGCAAATAAAGGATTAGCATCCAATAAAATCAGGATAGGCTATTCACGCGCCATCTCTATCAAGAGATAGGCGGCCTAGCTTAATAATCCGGAGGAGAATCTCGAATAGAAGAGAGACAAGCCTGAACATGAAAGCCTCGGCAAAGGGTGAAAGAAGGCCTCTATTGGCTGTAGACGTAATCATCAGAAGAGCAGACGACTCTATCGTGCTGCTCAAGCGTAATAACTCGCCCTTCTATTGCTAGCAAATAAGATTGTTAAGAAGCCCGGTGACTCGCAATAGCCGCCTCGTTCTCATTAACTAGTAAGTGTTTGCTGCCAATTAATAGAATCTGAGAAAGAAGTTTATTTGGTAAAACTTGAAGGATAGACTTGGTATAGGATTCCTGTTGTGTTAAATTGCAAAGGCTTTCCTAGAATCTGAGGATTTTTTCAAAGGCTTTGTTTAGGCTGCCTTTTATTTCCTCAGCGCAAGCCTTGTAGGCGTGTATTCCCCTGCCGTAAGGGTCAGCAATGTCCGGTTTTTCGGTTTCTCCGGAAAATTCCTTCAAGGTGAAAGTCTTATCCTTAGCTTTTGGATCAAGTGCAAAAACGTGAAACTTATGGCTTCTCTGCATGGTTAAGATGAGGTCTGCCTTCTCTACCATCTCCAGAGTTAGCTGCTTCGACCTGAAGTTTGAAAGATCCATCCCCTCATCTCTCATCACTTGGAGGGTTTCTCCTGTAGCATAGCCCTCAAAGGCGTTCAAACCCGCAGAAAGAACCTGAATCTCTTTCGAGGCTTCTCCTAACCTGTCCCTTAACATTTTCTTTAAGAAGCCCTGGGCTATGGGGCTCCTGCAAATGTTTCCTGAACACACAAACAACACAGTTTTTGTTCTCAACCTTTCCTTCTCGATTTGAGGCTATAAAGAAGTGACGAACATCCATTAATAACAATGATGGTGAACTATATGTCTTTTCAAAAGTAGACATCAAAAGTCAAGTTCCCTACTCTATAATTTCTCTCTGACTCCCTGAAGTCTGCGATCCACTTTCCTTCTTTAACCATTAGTTCCTCTTCAAGCTTGCATAAAATTCTTCAGACATGCGGTGAAAGCACCTATCTCACGCGTAAGACCGGTTGCTTTTCTCCGATTGGAGCCACATTTTTACCTCCAGTGGTTCAAGGCTCCACATCGAGGGCCTTCTTCGAGTCCATAGCGCCGCCAGACTACCACAAATCAAAAATTTATTAGATTTCAAATAAGTTTGCGGGTGAATCGAAATGGATGTTTTCCCCAAAATAAGAACAGCCCTGCCGGGTCCAAGGTCAAAAGAATATGTTCAAAAAGACAGTGCTCAAATTGCTCCAGCTGTAGGCGTTAGATGGCTCCCCGTGGTCATCGATAAACAATATGGAACATTCATGGAGGATGTTGATGGAAATGTTTTCATAGACTTTCTCGCAGGTGCAGCTGCAGCGATTACAGGCTACTGCCATCCTAAAATTGTTGAAGCCATCACAACTCAAGTGAAAGCTGCTACACATGTATGCGAAGTCTATCACTATAGTAGGACTATGATAGAACTTGCTGAGGAGATATGCAAGCTTGCTCCAGGCTCATTTCCCAAGAAAGTGATATGGGGTCTATCCGGCTCGGACGCGAACGATAGTGCATTAAAAGTTGTGAGATATCACACAAAGAGACCGAGGGTTCTCACATATCTTGGCTCATACCATGGACAAACCTATGGAGCACTCTCACTTTCAGGAGTCTTTCCAAACATGAAAAAAGGATTCGGACCAATAGTTGAAGGGATAATTCACATACCATTTGCCTATTGTTATCGTTGCCTATTCGGCTTGAAGTATCCGAAATGCAACCTATACTGTGCTAAGTATATCGAAGAAATCGTGTTCGAGAACTTATTTTCATCAGAGGAAATCGCCGCGATGTTCATCGAGCCTATACAAGGAGACGCGGGAATAGTGGTTCCTCCTCCGGATTATTTTGGCAAAGTCATGGAGATATGCAAGAGACATGGGATTCTTTTCGTGGCCGATGAGATTCAGACGGGTTTGGGCAGAACTGGAAAGCTATGGGGGGTTGAACACTTCGGCGTTCAGCCAGACGTTATGGTTCTAGGAAAGGGGTTAGCGTCAGGGATCGGGATGTCAGCGGTCGTGGGAAAAGGTGAGATAATGACTATGCCTGCTGGTTCACACACTTTCACTTCAGCTGCAAATCCAATTATGGTTGCCGCCTCACGTGCCACACTCGAAATTCTAAGAGAGGAAAAACTTGTAGAAAACTCTGCTAAGGTTGGAAGCTTCATATTGAAAGAGCTTCATGAGATGAGCAAAGAGCACGAACTCATTGGAGAGGTTAGGGGTAAGGGATTGATGATTGGAGTCGAGCTTGTGAAAGACCGCGAAAAAAAGGAACATGCCTCCGAGGAATGCATGAAGCTTTGTTATAGAGCTTTCGAGAAGGGGTTAATACTTCCATACTATGGGATGAAGAGAAACGTGTTACGAATAACCCCGGCACTTACCATAACTGAAGAAGTAGCTAAGAAGGGACTTGAAATTCTTGAGCAGGCACTTAAAGACGTTGAGTCCGGAGTTGTTGAGAAGCTTGCGGTAGGATGGTGAGGGCCTTAGATTATTCTCATAAAAGAGTTCTCTGAGGTCGCCGTGCTTAGTGCGAACTACGTGGGGCGAGGAAGCTAAAGGGAGGTTGACGGGTACGCTCTTCCTTACGATTCTGAGACACCTAGGAAACATGAATTCGTTCTTAGCGCTAGGCTCATGAAGCGTAAGCATGGGATCACAACGCTCAATGTGGCTAAGAGGCTACTCGATTTCGGGTTCACAGCCCAACCATCCATTTTCCTCTAATTGTTTCAGAGGCGTTGATGATCGAACCAACAGAAACGGAAACCATTGAAGACCTCGACAGACACATTGAGGCACTAAAAGAAATTGCTCAAGAGGCTGAAGAGGAACCAGACAAAGTATTGACGGCGCCGCATAACACCGCCATATCACGGCTGGATAGGTGGAAGCCGCAAGAAAACCCATACTCAGCTGGAGGATGTATAGAGAACGTCCTGTTACGCGATAGCTTTAGCTATTTAACATGTTAAAGATTAAGCGCGCTCGTTCTTAAGTGGAATCTTAGGGCAAAGGTTTATTCCTTTTCAAGCAGTTCCTCAATGTATTTGGCGTACTGTTCCGCAGTCATTAGGTTCTTTAGCTCCTCATTTAGCGCCTTCGGCTCGATTCTCGCTATCCAGCCGGCTTCATAAGGGGATTTGTTGACTAGTTCGGGGGAATCTGTTAACTTTTCGTTAACTTCGATTATTTTGCCGGAGAGAGGCGAGTAAATGTCTGATACAGCTTTAACGGATTCCACAGTACCCATGGACTTCATCTGAGCAACAGATGCGCCCACCTCCGGCAAATCGACGTAAACGACTTCGTGAAGGCTTTTCTGTGCGTAGTCGGTTATTCCAACCCTCCCGGTACCGTTTTCGATCTTAACCCATTCGTGTTCCTTTGAGTAGTACAAACCGGTTAGGACCTCGAATTCATCTACCTTGATTGAAGCCATCCGACATACCTCCTTATCCTTTTAAGAGAAAAGACATCTTATTTAAAAGCTTAAGGAAGAGTTCCTTTGTGCGGATCCTAATCATGTTTTCTCGTTCGCCCATATCTTGTTGTGTCATAAAATGGCATTCTGACTATTTCGGCGCTAACAAGCTTCTCTCTAATCTTCACGTTTACGTGGGTTCCTTCCGTTGCGTATTCAGGGGAGACGTACCCCATGCCTATGCCGCACTTTAACAATGGAGAGAAAGTTCCGCTCGTTAGCTGACCTTTTCTTTCTCCACCGACAAAGACATGGTCTCCATGGCGGGGGATGCCTCGCTCTAATAAGCGGAGACCGATACGCACCCGTTTAAGTCCTTCGGCCTTCTGCTGTAAGAGCGCATCTTTGCCAATAAAATCGTCCTTATCAAAGCGAACAGTGAACTCTAGCTTAGCTTCTAGGGGAGTTGTGTTCTCGTCGATTTCGTTGCCGTACAGGCTCATACCGGCTTCGAGACGCAGCGTGTCCCTAGCCCCTAGGCCGCATGGTTTAATGTTATACGCTTTGCCCGCTTCAAGGATGGTTAACCAAAACTTTTCTGCGTTTTCAGGCTTATCCATTGGCGTGTCCCACAAGTATATTTCAAAGCCATCCTCACCGGTGTAGCCAGTTCTGGAAAGCAGAACCTTGAAACCACCTATGGTTGCCCATTGACACCAGTATCGTCGTATTTTAGATAAATCGCTTTCGCAAATAGACTGTAGCGTTGCGACCGCCTTTGGGCCTTGTAAGGCAAGCATGACAACCTCATCCGAAACGTCTCTGGTTTCAACATTGAAGTCTTTAGCGTGAGAACGTATCCAAGCGTAGTCCTTCTCCCTATTGCTTGCGTTGTAAACTAGGAAGAAGTGGTCTTCAGCTAGGCGGAAAGCCGTGAGGTCGTCGATGATCCCCCCGCGTTCATTGCACATGACTGAGTAGTGTCCCTGAGTTATCTCCATTGGGGAGATTTCACGTGTCAAAAGGTAGTCGAGGAAATCTGCGGAGTCCCGACCTTTAACGGTGCAACGCCCCATGTGGGTTACGTCGAAAATCCCAACAGCATTTCTAACCGCTAAGTGTTCAGGGATGATCCCTTCATACCATACTGCGTGTTCAAATCCAGCGAATTCTATGAGGCGTCCATGGTCGCGGTGAAAGTTATATAGATGGGTCTTCCTCAGACTCAGGCTCCCCCCAGGTTAGTTAATTCTTTTGGGCTCTACCGAATTTTTATGTACTCGTATGCCTTTGTTAGGTCTTCGAAGCAGTATTGCACCTTCTGAAAGTCTTTCCTGAACTCGACGACATCCTCCCTTACCTTCTCAGGCGACTCCTTGTCTATGACAGCCCGCTTCATGAATTCAGCTATGCTCTCCATTTCCTTCTCCCTCATGCCCAGTCTCGTTAACTCTGAGGTTCCCAGCCGGATTCCTCCTGGATGCATGAAGTGGCGACCGGCTTTTATGTCCCAAGGGAGCAGGTTCCGGTTTAGTATGATGTTTGCCTTCTCCAGTTCCTCCTCAATCATGCCTCCGTCGCCGTATCTCGTTATATCAACGAGGACGACGTGCGACTCGCTGAATCCCTTGTGTTCCGCCAACACGTCGAAGCCTCGCTCGTAGAGGGCCTGGCCCAGAGCCTTAGAGTTTCTGATGATCTGCGGAACATACTCCTTTCCGAATTCAAGCATTTCAGCGCATGCCACAGCAACCCCCGCCACCGCGTTGAGGTGATGGTTGCTCACCAGCCCCGGAAAGGTCGCTCGCTTGATCTTATCCTCATACTTTTCCCATGAAAGCACAGCCCCGTGCTGTGGACCGAACAAGGTCTTGTGTGTGCTCAGAGTAACAACATCAGCCCCTTCTCGCAATGGGTCTTGAAAGCAGCCTCCAGCGATTAACCCGGCTACGTGAGCTGCATCATACGCAACTATCGCCCCGACCTCGCGGAATGTGTCAGCTAACTCCTTCACGGGATGAGGAAACGGGAAGACGCTGGCGCCAAACATTACCAGCTTGGGGGGCTTCCCCTCCTGTGTCAGCGTCTCAACTCTCTTTTTCGTTCTATCAGCGTCAATATTCAACTCCTTATAATCTAGTGGAAGATACTCGACTACAAGGTCATGGACGGCCCCCGCTGTCCCTCCTAACTCCTTCTTCCCCATGCTGATGTGGCCTCCGCAGGGAATCGGCAAAGCCATCATGATATCTCCGGGCTCTGTGAACGCTGTATAAACCACTAGGTTCGCGATAACTCCCGAAATCGGGCGGACATCGACGAATTCGGCGTCGTATAGTTTCTTCATCAACTCGATGCAAATGAGCTCGACCTGGTCGATGTACACACAGCCAGCGTACACCCTCTCACCCGGCCACCCCTCCGCGTAACGATTTCCAAAGTCGCTTATAATTGCTTCACGCACTGCGGGACTCGGCACATTTTCGCTCGCAATCAAAGGGATGCATCCTGAGAACCATTTGTGATGCTGCCCAAGAAGCTGAAATACTTCATCATAACGTTTTCTAGCTTCGCTCATACTCAAACGCTCCTATCTAATAGTTAAAGATGTATTAGATAAAAAATTTTATATGCATTGCTCCCCCTCTTTTAATACGGAGGAAAAAATATGTATGAGGAAGAAATCTTCTTTGCTAGAAAGGCTTCAGGGCTTGTCAGGGAACTTACACCTCAGGATGCGGCAATGTGGTGCTTTGGTGCTGCTGCCGTTTCAGGTATAACATTCTACTCTGTAAGATTACCTTATAGGTTCCCAGGCGGCGACCCAACACTCTCGTTCTTCATGGCTTCGGCACTACTTTTCCCATCAGCTATAGTGCTTGCAATGACGATGGGTGCCATGCCCAGATCTGGCGGACTTTACGTAGCAATAAGTCGTGTTCTTGGACCAGAAGTAGGCTTCTTATCCCTGTGGTCAATAATTATAGGATGGGGAATACTACTAGGGCTATGGGGTATAGTGTCTGGCAGGCTATTTGGCTCAGTCTTCATAATGGGTGGACTTACAGGTGTAGGATCGTTCATCCAGAGCCCAGTGGGAGCATTTATATGGGGTATCTTCTGGCTCACAGTCTTTACAGCATTTTCAATGCTCGGAATAAAATGGATTAAGTGGATCACAAGGATAACCGGATACATACCGCTCTTTGCGGTGATAATTGCATGTATAATCTTCATCTCGCTAGGCCCCAAGGGAGCTTTAGCTGCCTTTGGTAAGACGTGGAATATTGACGTAAACGCGCTGATGAGTAAAGCTGCTGAACTTGGCTATAAAAAGCCTGCATTTTCGTGGGCAGCCACAATAGCTTCATTCGGTACCCCGTTGTGGGCATGGACTGGCTTTGAGGCTATAACCTATGCTGGAGGAGAAGTCAAATCTCCAAAGTCCTCAATGTATGGATTTCTCGGAGGGTACATCATAGTGTGGGCCCTCTATACAATCATACCATTCTGCCTCATGTATGCATTCGGCGACCTCATAGGCCCCTACAACCTCCTCTTTAGAGAGCAACAAGATGCGCTTAGAACATTTATGCCTGTTACAGAGCCCTCAGTTCCCTTCTTCGCGTTCTCAACTCTTGGTGGAGCAGTAGGCCTTATCATGGCGCTGGCAATAATGATGCTTTATCTCAAGGGAATACCACCAGTATTTGCAGCTACATCGAGAATGTTCTTCGCACTAGGGTTCGATAGGGCACTACCCACAAGAATCAGCGAAGTAGACGCGAGAGGCTCTCCAAGACTAGCTGTAGCTCTAATGTTCATAATAGGCCTATTTGGTCTTATCGTGACGACTATGGGAGTAGACGCAGTCTTGGGAATACTCGACTACACTATGTTAGGCTTCTTCTGGTTCCTCGGAATAACTGCCATGCTTTTGCCAATCAGGAAAAAAGAGATATACGAAGCCTCACCAATAAGAGGAGAAATCGCAGGAATACCAATAATGACAATAATGGGTCTCCTTACAGTGGTAACGGGCTTCTTTGTAGCAGCATTCTCCATAATGGAGTTTGACTATACTATGGCTACTATAATGGCAATAATCTACGGCATAGGCTTCATTTTCTACGTATGGCAGCAACACA
>Ga0315308_1001393_pt1 | contig 13930 bp, 9 predicted proteins | sample TDP3_MG_FD_203078 | JGI IMG/M metagenome (GOLD analysis project Ga0315308, IMG submission 203078) | Freshwater sediment microbial communities from Lake Towuti, South Sulawesi, Indonesia - TDP3 | ecosystem: Environmental > Aquatic > Freshwater > Lake > Sediment | place: Indonesia: South Sulawesi... | reverse complement strand
TGTGAAAATTCGACCCTTGCTTTATATCTCATTGCTCATTCTTTCAGTGATTTCTTTAGTGGGTATTAACATATATGCTTCCCAAAACCCGCTGACATTACAGTCTGGAGGGGTGATTAGTTATCCTTCGGTAACGTTTATTCTTCGTTATGTTTGGGTTGGCGCAATGAAAACTGCAAGTGATGTTGATCAGTATGTTGCCGAACACCCATGGGGCAACGCCATATTACTGACTGACGGGGCTGATGGGATTCTTTGGGTAATCAATTACACAGGTTATGAGCCGTACAAGCTATACTCAAAAGATAGTTTTGGAAGGGGATTTACTTATGCGCAGCTTAAGGAGGTGATTGACCGGTTCCATTATCATGGTTGGAAGGTGATTTATAGCGCAGCGAATACTCCCACGAAGACAGGTAATCCTTGGATATGGAATTATATTAATGATACCCATAGAGAACTTGCTTTTACGGATGGAAATGGCAAGAAGGTTGGACTTGAAGGCGTGGATGGAAATCCTTCTAAGAAGCTTATTCCTAATTTCTTTGGGAAATATGCTACAGCTGATTTGGAACGGAAAATTTCGGTTGGTGAGAGGCTAATAGATGTCTACACTAGCCGTTTGAAGCAGATGATTCAGGATGGGGCTTTTGAGTGGGATGGTTGGTTTGGGGTTGACGGATGGAACGGTTTTACGGGAGGATGGTCTGGAAGCCTCTGGTGGCTTGCCACGACGGATCAACCTTGGGGAAGATGGATTGGAACCTCAGACAATTCGTGTTGGGTTGATGCGAGTTATCAGACTATAGATGAGTGGGCTAGTAGCTCTTATGTCCCTGTTGGTTTTCCTCCTACAAATTGGGCTGTCTGGAGCAATGTTGAACGTGCTGCTTGGATTCGGAGTAACGCTAACCTGGAATGGTGGAATTATTGGATGGACCGTTTTGCAAGGATGTATGCTCAGATACGCCAAGTATTTGTTGATACGAGACCGCCAGAATGGTATATTGGAACAATTATCTCCCAAGATCTTTCAAGCACATGGGCGGACAATGGCATAAATAATCCAGCAGGAATGGAAAATTTGACAGCATTTGTAAAACATAATTCCTTTGATCACTACTACATCGACAGTGAGTGGTGGGATACTCTATGTCAAAGACGACAAGCTTACGTTGCCGCTTTGGTGAAATCAAAAATTCCTGAGGCACACTGTATTATCGGGACTGCACTTCAAGACTGGGGAGCAATTCGTCCAGATTGGATGTGGAAACAGGAAATCCTAGCCCAAATGCAGACATACGTATGGAAAAATGGAACTCGTTATAAAGCAGTGGATTCAAACTGGGTCTTAGTTTGGGTTCCTACAACGACGAGCTGGGATGATGAAGCGTATAAAGGTCAGAAGTTCGCTGATTGGGTCAAATCTATGAACCTGCTGTTTTCAAGAAAAATCGAACCCGTTTGGCTCGGACCTGTGGACGTTCTTCCTATTTATCATCGGGGAAACGGGTTGGGGTATCCGTCTGTTAACTTTACTTTTGCACAATTTGCAGATGTGCTTAACATCAGGGACCATCCAGAATATATCACTCCAGAATGGAAAACTATATTTCTCGATGCTGTTGGATCTCCTGGCACAGGACAAGCATTAGGATGCTACAATAAAATCCTGAATATGTTTTCCTTAAACCAACTTAACGTTCTTTATCACGGGTATGGATGGGATGTCGATTTCGCTAAAACTATTTTTGGCGAAGGTGAGACGGAATGTGAATCAACATTCCATTTAACTGATCAAGGGGTAGGGACGACAACTTCAGTTTTAGTATTGGATGAAAAACAAGTTACCGATCCTTATGCGCGTTGGATCGCCTCAGGATATTTCGGCGATTCCTACAACCTAGATGAAGTAGGGGCTCTCAACGCAGGGCCAGGATTCATTCCAATAATCAACTATGAGGATGGTTTTGTTGAACTTGGATTATTTTATAACGCTACTTTAGGACGATTCTTTTATGGTCGATCGTGGGGTTCATTATCTTCGAGTTCAGAAGTGAGAATTCCAAGATCAATAATAAACAAGGGTATCTATTGGGTTTCGAGATGTCCTGTGAACTCTTCAGAGCCATTGTTGGACTTGAAAATATTCAGGTTGGCTGATGGAACAATTTTCATGACATTAATGAACCTAAAGAATTTTGGAGTTGACATTCCTTCAACGCTGAAGATAAATGCCTTTGAGTTAGGTTTGAGTGATCCTTCAAATTACTTTGTGTATTGGCAGTCAACTAGAAAAGAGATAAGTGTTTCTGACTGGAGCAACCTTTCTGTGACTCTATCAGGTAGTGCAGACATTTTGGTCATTGAACCACGAAAATAGGATAGGATTATTGCGCTTACGCTTGTTTCTACGCTCTCGCTACAAATAGCAACCAAAAGCCAAAAAAGTGTAAATGATTTGCTAGTGCTCTTGAATCTAAAATTGGCAAACCCATAGAGGTAATGAAAATGACTTTAAAATATGACTGCTCTAGAATTCTTTTCCAACCAAATGAAGAATGAAAATGTTTATGTAATAGCTTTTCTCGATCAAGAAGCTGATTATACCAATTTGGCATTGTAGCAATCAATTGACCACTTTGATTCAGAAAACCGTGAACTTGTTTCAAAACGAGTATTGGGTTCTTGCTATGTTCCAAACTATCTAACAATAAGCATTGATCAAATGCATTATGTTTAAAAGGTAAGCTTTCCAGTGCAGCTCTAATCACGGACGCTTTCTTTCCGATTTTACGCTTGTAATCACAAAGGCTTTTTGAGTTTAAATCAACCCCTACAACGTGGTTTATGTTACTCATGAGTGTTTGAGTATAATAACCGTTACCACATCCTGCATCGAGGACGAGATCAGATCTTACTGTATAATGTCGAACTATCTCTTTTTTCCTTTCTGAAAGCTTTCTAGTTATCCGAACAAGAAATTTTTTCATTACTCTTTGAGAAAGTAGACATTTCACTAAGTTATTCAGCGCTTCCAAAACTTCTATTTACTCCTTGAGCCAAATTTTGCTACATACTTCTTTTAGTTCAGTTTAACAACATCCCAAAAATCAATCTCCAGAGATAATTTTTCTATATATGTCAAGACACTGCCTTCCTATTACCGCAAAGCTAAACCTTTGCTCGACAATTTTCTTACCATTCTTTCCCAGCGTCCTTCTCAACTCATCGTCGTCAAGTAAGTGTAAAATTGCGCTTGCCAACTCCTTAGAATCTTTTGGAGGCACTAGCAAACCATTAAACAAGTTGGATATTATTTCAGGAATCCCTCCAACATCGCTAGCAACAACAGGTTTTTCATAAGCCAGTGCCTCTAGAATGACAAGACCCAGAGGTTCTTGCCAAATAGAAGGACAAACAAACACGTCTGCAACATTGTAATAAGAACGTAAAACAGCCTCAGGTACATAACCCTTGAAAATAACATGATTTTCGACTTTAAGTTCCCTTACACGCTCCATCAGAAATTCAGTATATGTCGTAGACGATGAGCCAAAATGATAGTCGGGACCGACAAGAACCGCCACAGCTTTCGGGTTGTGCTCAACTATCTCTGGAAGCGCTTCAATCAGGATTTGTGGTCCCTTTTCAAAGCATTTTCGCCCGACAAAGAGTATGACTTTGTGGTCGTAAAGCCCCAATTCCTTTTTCGTTTCTTCCACACCGATAGCAGGCTTGTGCACATTCGTATCAACTGCTACTGGCAGAACATCGATTTTGTCTAAACCTATTTTCCCTTTTTCATGAAAGACCCTTCTTAGATACGCACTAACCGCAAGAATTCTGTCGCAAGTTGGAATAAATAAAGGGATTTTCGCCTCATTGTGCACTGTGCAGACTACGGGAATGTGGAAGCTGAATTTACAAAGTGCTGTCACTAACGCCAAATATGGATCATGTATATGTAGAATGTCAATAGGAAAAACCTTATTCAAACGAGTGATCTTCTCAAAAAATTGTATGTTGGAAATAGTGTAGCCAGTAAGTTTTGAAACACCAAAAATCTGGTTATTAAACTTAAATGCTTGGACGCATAAATTATTGGTTCTTTCTTTCCCGTTTCCAAACCCTATGACATCTACATAACTTTTATCAGCCAGTTCCTTCGCGAGACGATAGACATATGGTGCGACAGCCCCGACTCTTTCTGGAAGTACAGTTGCCGTGGTCACCATACATATGTGCATAGCCCGCCCCTCAATCATCAATTGCCGTGCGCACAAAGTTTTAAAGCCCTTAAAGTTTGGGATAATCCTCAGTTTTTAGCTTGCGTCACCAAGTTATACACCTTAAGATGTTGTTCAACGATCTTTTCAGGATTAAACTCTTGATGTGTTACCTCTTCGCCCATCTTTCCCATTGATTCTCTTAATTCCTCATTTTCTACAAGGGTCATGATTGCTTTAGCCAATTCTTCACCATCGTCAGGAGGAACTAACAGTCCAGTTTCTCCATCTTTAACAATTTCTGGGATCCCCCCAACCCTAGAAGCTATAACAGGCTTACCGAACGTCATTGCTTCTAGAGCAACTCTTCCAAAGGCTTCTGGATGTATCGATGGAAAAACAACAATATTAGAATTCAAATATAATTCAGCTATACGTTCATGAGGAACCTTTCCAATGAAGTCTACAAACTTTTTCAGTCTCAATCTTTCAGTCAATCGTTCAAGGTTTTTTCTTTCTGGTCCATCCCCAGCAATCACTAACTTAACTTTCTCCTCTTTTTCTGTAATATTTTTCATTGCATGAATCAAAGCAAAAAAGCCTTTGTATCTACTCAAAAATCCTGGCGCAAACAACCGAATTTTAGAATAACGTTCTTCCGCTGGATTATACCTATCGACATTAAACATTGGATACAGATTATAAATTGGAACAATTTTCTTAGCATTAATACCTCTGCTCACAAGCTCTCTTTTTATGTACTGACTTACAGAAATTATAGCATCCACCTCTTCTAAACACCTTAGGATCACTTTGTTTCTCTTCTTAAGGAAAGTTGAAAAGGGGAAAGAAAATATCAAGTCATAAACCCAATCTAACACATTATTTCTGACGGTTGCTACCATAGGAATCCCAAGTTTCCTATCAGCTAATACCGAAGCAGGAAGAATGTATGTGTCTTGAACATGAAGAAGATCTGGATTTAGTTCTTCAATTTTTTTCTTTAAATTTCTTGCCAGAAAACGGTCAATTAAACTATTTCCTAGAGTCAACATTTTTTTAGGAATCTGATTTGAATAAGGAACTGGAATAATTCGCTCACTCTTTCCTTGGACCTTTCTGGTGGTTAGCGCGTAAATATCATGTCCTTTATCTATTAACTTCGCCATCAACAATTTCGTACTGACCTCAGCCCCACCGTAGTCTATACCGAGAAAAGATGTGACAAAAACAATTTTCATAAGTCGTCATCCTAATAATACGTTAATTAAAATCATTGAAACATTGCGCTCATGGAGTCATCATCTTTAAAGTTTTCTTCAACTTTTGTTAATTTGACTATTGCCACTTTATTTCCCAGTGACTCTTCCCTGAATTTGCCTGTAATACCTATGAATACTAGTTAACATCACAAAGATCAATACGCAATATATAATTATCTGCAATTTCCTTTTTCTTGAGGGATTTGCACTATATATTTTCAATAGAGTTTGGCTTGAAAGAGGATACATGCCAATAAGTAGAACCTCCAAAACTCTGAGAGGAAAAGTAAGTGGAAGCATAAACCCAATAACAAAAAAAACCGCAACGAAAATGTAACCAAACGAATAGATCGGCAATATTCCAGAACCTTCCATATTCAAACCGATATTTTTCAGCCCCTCAAAGAAACTAGTTAAACTCCACTTTCTAATTTTAAATTCCTTCGCGAAACTATATGCAAACAAAACAAGAATAAAAGCAGGATAAATTGCAAATGTTATATTATCCAGCAAGGTTGCGCTTTTTGCTAATGAAATAGGGCTTCCGGAGAATTGGAAATAAACATAGATGTTGAAGAAAGAAGGATACATTAATGTTCCGTAGGCAAACCATAGGGTGTAAGTGAAAATGCCTAAGACCAAAAACTTAATCCATTTCTCCTTTACTCCCGGCGATTTATTCATTCCCGTGGAAAGAGATAGACCTAATAAAGTCAAGGTTAGGTATAACGTGCTCAAGTGATGGGAAAGAATAAGTAGAAAAATACTTATGCAAACTGGAATTATGGCAGTGATTTCCCAAGTGTGTTTTCGCACAAACTTTACACATAAATACAGTGAAAGCAGGTAAAAGACTGTTCCAATTAAATCTGGACAATACTGTACTGACACCCAGTAGCCCAAGGAAGAGAGTGAAAAGAGAAAAACGGCAGCAGAACTAACTTTTTTATTTTCAAAAGAGACCTCGTTGTAGATAAAGTACATTATAACAATATCAATTGCATAAACGAACAGCGGAGCAAACCTAAAAAATACATCTATGGGCACGCCAAGCTTTGTGAAGAAAAAAGCGAGAAGATAGGCCAGTGGATAGTCGTGCTGATAATTCCCCGCCTTTCCAAAGTCCACGCCTGATTTTAACCATGAATCAACAACAGTTATGTAGTTGTACGCGTCAGGTTCATAAAGAATCGGAGAGGCAGAAATAATGGGAAAGACCATTCTTATGCCTATCATCAAGATGGCTGAGGAGAGAACCAACAAGAATGAATAAGAAGCGTTTCCCAAGAAGCGCATCATAAGAAAAATAGAAGTTGTAACGACAATCATACCAATCCAGTAAACTAGTGGTAAAGTCTCCTCTATCCAGAATTCACCAGCCCCTATCTCAAAAATGCTTGGGTGAATAAGAAGAAATAAAAGAGAGTACGCAAACCCCAAGCCTATCCCGATAACAATGAATAAGAGATATGGAAAGAATCTATGTTCCGTCAAATGGCTTTTAGTCAAATCGATCTACCTAACTTCTAGTTCAATTATCCAGTAACATCAAACATTAGTTAAACGTTAATCCCAGGAAGAAAACGGCAAAATCGCATATCTTCAATAACACAAGCCCTAGTCCGTGAAGAGGATTCCTTAAGAATAGCTTCAAATGCTTGAAATAAGAAAGCCTAACTGGGGCAAACTGAGCTTTCGCCCGGCGAGGATGTTTATGCAAGTATTTCTTGCTCTTTTTAACATAGTAATATCTTTTCATCAAATATCCACTAAGGCAAAACCCTTCTTCATGATGAATGATAACGGCATCAACATGTGTCACTTTATAATCGTTTTCTTCAAGTCTTGCCTGCAAATCACAATCCTCTGTACCTGTTATTTCTTCATCATATCCTCCTAACTCCTCAAATACCTCTTTCTTGAAAAACCTAGCAGCTTCATACAGGGTATCTCCAAGGTATGTCATCCTTTCAAGCCCTCTAGCCTTAACCCAAAAGCTACTACCCGCAGTTTCCTCAGGAACAATAACGGCGTCATACCCGCTCATCATCTTTTGAACACACATGTTAACAACATTAGAAGTAAGCTCCATATCCGAATCAACGAAAAATAGATAATCTCCACAGCTATGCTTTGCTCCAAAATTTCTTTGAGAACTCCTCTCGGGACCTCTGAGCAAAGACTTAGCTCCATACCTCTTGACGATAATGTTCGTTTCATCTGAGCTATAGTTGTCAACAACCAATACCTCGATGCTAGGGTACCCTTGTTTCTTAATCGATTCTAAGCACACTTCAAGCGTAGAAGCTGAGTTGCGTGTAGGAACTACAACAGAAACGAGGGGTTTTGGACTCATCAAAAATAGCCCTGGAATCTGATTATCCGCCTTTACGGAGCAAACTTTATTGACACCTTCGAAATTACAAATTTTCTCTTGCCAGATTTCGTGTTTGGAATGAAACTAACAAAATCTATGCAAAAATTGACGTCGTTCCCTAGATACAGCTTCATTGTGTTAATAATTTGCTCAGTGTCCTCATCTGTGTAGTCTGGACCCTTAACTAGTTTAATAAGCATCTCGTCATGTTTCTCCTGGATTATCTGGTATTGTCTAACATGCGGCATGTCACAAAGGGGCGTGTCAAAAACAGAAAGAAAATTTCGATTAGGAGTCACGATGATATCTGTTATTCTACCATGGACTGCTTTCATTAAAGGTAGTCCTCGTCCGCATGAACATAATTCGTTTGATGGCTTACCAAGATCGCCTATTTTATATCTTATGAATGGCATGGTGAAGTCTCGGAGGTCTGTGATTAAAATTTCACCAGTCTCGCCGGAAGAAACTTGTTCCCCGTTCTTGACAAATTCCAAAATTAAGTTTTCCGCAGCGATGTGATAACCCGAGTGCTCTGAACATTCAGAGGCTATCTCCTCAACCTCTCTACTACCGTATGAATCGTAAACATCACACTCAAAAACATCCTCAATCTTTTTTCTTTGATGTCTCAAAAGCATATCAGCGGTGGTGATGACAGCATTAGGCTTGATCTTTAGTTGTTCGTGTTCAACGAAACAGGCAAAGAGGTGAACGGCAGATGCGTATCCTCTGATAACTTTTGGCTTCAAAGCAACCAACTTTCTAGCGAAGGACGACATGCTTTCTTCTGAGAGTTGATAAGCGTTTAAAATATAACGCCTCATAAATAAGTTCATTATTTTTTTCTCGAGTTTTTTCGATTCTGATAAGTCAATGGGTGAAGCCCATACTAGCGCCATTGGGTCGCCTATGTTGTAGCCGTTGCACCAGCAATTTGCGCGAATCATGGCTGCAGTTCCCCAGCTACGATCTCGTTTGGAAATCCAAAAACGCGTGGGCTCGCCTGTTGATCCTCCAGTGGTGTAGAGTTGTATCTTTCGTCCGGATATGTTGGTCGCTCTTAGATCGTTAAGGTTGTTAATTATTGTTTGTTTTGTAGTTATTGGCAGTTTTTTTAAATCCTCGACATCCCTAATTTGCTCGGGTTTCAAATGTCTTGCCTTGAACAACATATGATAATATGGAATATGGTCATATGCGTGTCTGATTAGCCTTGCCAATCCCTCGTTCTGGATTTCTTTTATCCTATCGTGTCCCAACCACTGCGATTTTTCCAGTTCTTTTAGACACTGATAGACCTTGGTGCCTCTTAGAAAGTCAAGTGTCGGAAAGAATACATTTCTAGCTAAATAGTTATACATTAAAAGTCGCCGAACCTGGTTTCATATGTTGGTAACAATCTGCAGTGGTCAGCTCATTTTCGGTTTAGTTAAAATTTTACAGGTATTTCAGAAATTACAAGTCTTGTTTTTCCAGATTCAGTTTGGGGTATCGAGTCGACAAATTCAAGGGCTATTTCAATATTTCCAAGATAGCGACGCAGCATATCAATTATGTATTTCGTATCTTTCGACGTGTATCCTGTTCCCTTTATTATCTTAACCACGATTTTCTTATCCCTTTTCTGTATTATTTGAAACTGTCTCACGCTCGGGTCTTTGAAAATAAGGGAAAGGTTTACAGGTGACACAAACTTTTCGGGCGTTACTATAACATCTACAATTCTGCCCTCTACAGAGTTCAGAAGTGGTAGCCCTCGACCACATGGGCAAATCTCGTTTGATGGCTTACCCAGGTCACCAATCTCATATCTTATGAAGGGCATAGCATAATTGCAGAGATTTGTAACGAGAATTGAACCAGTTTCCCCGGGAGCGACATGCTCACCATTTTTTGTAAACTCTATAACAACATTCTCGGATGCGATGTGGTAGCCAACATGTTCCTTGCATTCTGTTGCTATTTCCTCAACTTCTCGACTTCCGTAGGAGTCAAAAACGTCGCACCCAAATACATTTTCTATCCGTTTCCTTTGATGATCGAAAAGTTTTTCACAAGTTGTTATTACTGCTTCCGGATTAAGCTCTATTTTTTCATGTTTCAAAAATCTTGCAAAAAGATCAACTGCCGAGGCATAACCCTTAACTATTTTTGGTTTGAATTTCAACAACCTTTCTGCATAGGTCCTCATATTTTCCTCAGATAACTCATGAGAATTCAAAACAATCTCTCTCAATAATGTGTTCATGATTCTTTTGTAAAATTTCTTTGACTCGGATATATCCAGTAAAGACCCCCATAACAATGCAAGCTTATCACCCAGTTCATATCCACACCAACTGGCTCCACGGAGCATAGCGGCAGTCTCCCAGCTTCGATGTTTTCTAATCACAAGAAACCTCATTGGCTCTCCTGTTGAACCCCCAGTTGACCAGGGTATCATCTTGTGCCTGGGATAGTTTATTGCAACTAAGTCATCAAAATTGGCTTTAATATCCTTTTTAGTTAGGATGGGCAACTTTGCCAAATCTTCGCCGGTCTTTATATCACTTGGTTTCAACCCACGCTCCTTGAAAAGCTTGTTATAGAACTTTGTGTTTTCATAAGCTTGCTTTACTAGTGCCCTCAACCTTCTTTCTTGAATTCTTGAGATTTCTTTTGGTTTCAGCCACTGAGTTTTTTCTAGCTCTCTTAAGCGACTCATAACCCTGGTGCCTCTTATGAAGTCAAAAGTAGGAACAATGGGACTTCTAACCAATCTTCGATACAACAAGAACATAATCACCTAAAACCTCATCTTAAGATGCAAAACCGTTGCGTTATTTTTGCGAACTTTATGCCTAGAGCACATGCAATCGTTATGAGTGATGAGAAAGACTTGATTATTCATATTTTTACTCTTTAGAATTATTAATTCTCACTCACAGCGAGTAGGTGATCTGCTAAAAGAAATGATAACGATTTGCTTTCAATAAAGGCTTCTAAGGAGGAAGCCACCTTTACTATTCCTGCAATTCGACCCATTCTGCCACGCATCAAAGGATGCAGAAAAAGGAATGCTCGAAAGCATGATATCTTTTGAAATGTAGAAAGAAGGAAAGAACTGAGTTCCTTGACGTCAAATCTATAAAAATAGATAGGAGGGGATGTTTTGTGAAAACCTTCTTTCCAGGACTTTTTAAGGCGCTCCCAAAAACGGTAGTTATAAACTTCAATCAAAAACTTTGCTCTCTCTTTGGAAACCCTTTGAATCTCTTTCAATCCCTTAAGTCTACTTTCTGAGGATGGAATGTGTTGAAAAACAGATAATGCAGCGGTTTTGCTGAATATTGAAGGTTTAAATGGAAGATAACATAGATCTGCCAGCACAACATGACAATTGGATTGAGACTTATTGGTTTTGAGTGAACGAATAGAATAGTCTAATGCCACAACTTCTGCACCAGCTTTTACAAATACTGTCGTGAATCTTCCTGAACCAGCACCCGCATCTAATACGACATCGGAGCTATCTGGCCTGAAATTTCTCAAAATAGACTGCAATTCAACTTTGTTTCGATATAGGCTACCTTCAAAATCAAACCATTTTTCGTTTCTAAAATTGATCTCGCTTTTCTTTAGTTTAAGCTCTTTAGCTCTCGTTCTAGAATCAACGACAGGAGACGACGCTCTCTTAAAAACCAAACTCGCTACCTCTTTAAATGTCTCTGACTTATCTATGGTCCATTTCTCAGAAAAGGCCTCACGAAACATTCCAAATTTTTGGTCATGCCTTGAACTAAGCGATATTTTGATTGTGAAATTATCCTAAAATAATAACTGCTCTCTCTAATCAAAGTGCCTCCAAAACTGGTCTTGAACGTATAATAATCTACCTTACCTTCAGCATCTTTTTTACATGGCAGATGAAAAATATCGAACATCCTTGCACGAACATCTTCTTTGCTACGACAAATAGAGTGCCACATAAGAATATGGTTAGGGCTTAGTTTCCAAAACTCGCTTAAGGAACAGCTGATAAAAGTTGTCACTTTTCCATTATGAATTACATTTATTCTTCCAGCTATTGGCTTTCCTTCATGCCATGCAAGGAAGAACTGGGCTAGTCTTTTTGGTTTTAGTCGTATCCACATTGTTCGGAAGAAACTGAATGGATACGGAATGAAAAGGCGCCTTTTTGCAGTAGTCAAATATATTTGATATAAGCTTTTCAGATCCTGTAATGTTTCTACGTTTTCCACATGAACTCGATTGCGAATAGACGCTTTGATTCTCTTTCGGCATCCTCGCTTCAAATCTTTCCAGAGATCATCTAAATCCTTTGTAAGATCAATTAAGACAGAATACTCTCCGTCTGAATCACGTCTTCCATAACTGTTTCGTCGAAAAATTTCGTATTGCTCAGGAAAAGGAAATGGAGCCCTAATGTCCACCCTGGTTCCACCATATCGTCTGGCGCTTACGTCAAGAGATTTAAGCAACAAGTCTAGAATTTGTATTCCAGAATCTCTGTCTAAAATAGGCCCAGAATCCACGAATATCCAAGGAAACAGCCTAGAGACATAGAAAGAGCCTTTTGGAATATGACACAATAAACCTCCAAGATGTTTTCTTCCTTCGGCAACCACAAGAGCAAACGGATTCCAACCGATCTGCCTATAAATCTCGTAGAATTCTCGGCTCTGAAAGATATTTCCTGTTGGCATCTGATCATTTAACCGTTCCAGACCAAAAATGGATTGTTTAACCTCCATTATTTCTCACAATCCGTTTTACGCACGTATCAGATCTTAACCTCAAATTTGCATAAGGTAAGTCCCGTTAAGTCAACGATTCATAAATCTGCTTGTATTTCTTCGCGTTTTCTTCAATGCTATATTTTTCAATTGCAAATTGCCTACAGCTTTCGCTCACTTCATCCTTTGAATAGGCCATTTTAACTATGTTCCGTGCCAGCGAATACTCCTCCTTAGGTGGAACGTAACAACCTATAGAACGCTCACCATGAAGCACATCCCTGACCCCTGGAAGGTCTGAGGCAACAACAGGGGTCCCACATGCCAGGGATTCAATAAGGGCAGTGCCAAAAGCCTCGCCCCGCGATACCGAAGGGAGAACAACAACATCTGCAAGGCTATAATAGATGGGCAGTTCAGAACTCCCCACTCTTCCTAGGAACTGCACATTGCTTTCAAGGCTACTTATACGCACAAGATCTTGAATTGTCTTAAAGTAATTTGAAGGATTTGTGATGTGTTTGCCTTCGCTCTCACCAACGAGAAGTAGATTGAAATCCGGCTCTTCCATTTCGTTTGTTATGTGCTGAATAGCCCGGATCAAGTATTCAAGGCCTTTATATGGGACAATACGACCAACAAAAAGAACTACTTTCTTGCCTATTAAACCGAGTTGCTTTTTCAAAGCGTCTGCCTTGAACTTCGGCTGTGGAAAGAATCTTTTCGAATCAACAGCACAAGGGATAACCTGCACTTTGCTCAAGAAGTACCTGAGTGTGGGCGAAGTTTCCGCGTAGCTCCTAGACGTCGCCACTATAGCATCTGCAAATCTTGCGCTAAAACTCCCAACCGTTCTATTATAGAAATCGGCAAGCTTATTCAGCGACCTCGAGTCTTGAACATTTCCGTCAAAATGGTGAGTATATACAGCAGGTTTTCTCTTGGATTTGGCGACAAAGATGCTGGCATCAGAGACTATTGGCACGGAACCGTGCGCATGCAAGATGTCAAACTTGACCTCCCTCAATGTCCTGAGATAATTAAACGAAAATGGAACACGAAAGAAAACCATCTGCGGCTTCAAACGGTAAACTTCGATGCGGTCCAAAACATCGAAGCTGGAGCTTCGCACCAGTTTAAATGTAACTATCTTTACATTGAAAAACTTGGACAATTTCTCTGCTAAAAGCTTTAACTGAGTTTCATAGCCTCCAACCAAAGGCGCATACCGATGACAAGTAAAACATACGTCCACAGCATAGCCCCTCTGCATAAAACTTTTAATGAGGTTTCTGCCGACCCTTATTGTTGACTTTAACACGA
>Ga0315308_1001392_pt1 | contig 13934 bp, 11 predicted proteins | sample TDP3_MG_FD_203078 | JGI IMG/M metagenome (GOLD analysis project Ga0315308, IMG submission 203078) | Freshwater sediment microbial communities from Lake Towuti, South Sulawesi, Indonesia - TDP3 | ecosystem: Environmental > Aquatic > Freshwater > Lake > Sediment | place: Indonesia: South Sulawesi... | reverse complement strand
AAAGAGCAGATGTATGTCCAGTTTGGAGGGAAATATTCGACTGCTTTTGAGTATGTGACTATGAGAGATTTGGATAAAGTGGAAGATGGAAAGGTAGAAGTAATTGGACCGGAAGTTGACGAAGCCGAAGAGGGTGGAGCAATGCCTTTAGGGATATATGTGGAAGTAGCTGGCAGAAAGATGCTGAAGGATTTTGAGCCCATATTGGAACGGCAGATTCATACTTTTTTGAACGAGGCTATGGGGATATTCCATATGGGTCAAAGAGACATTAATTGGCTAAGGATTAGTAAAGATGCGAAGAAGAAAGGCTTCAAGATTCGCCATTTTGGAGTAATTATCCACGCTCGCCTTCACGATACCTTCGGTGCAATAGTAGACAAGGCTCAGGTTACCATTTATACTCGACAGGAAGATGTGGAAAAATACATCTCCCAGGCCAAAAAAGCTTATGAGGAACGCGATGAACGTATGGCAGGAATGACCGATGAGAGCGTGGATACATTCTATTCCTGTACTTTATGTGTTCCCAAAGGCGAGTTAATAGTTCTTGCCGATGGTTCATTTGACAAAATAGAGAATGTCATTGAGACCATGGCAGATGAGCGAGATGTTGAGGTACTATCCTTCGAAAACCCACATCTTACGATAAAACCCGTTAGAGAACTTTTTGTTAACCCAGCTCCCAGGAAGTTGGCACATATAATGACCACCAATAACAATTCAATCAGATTAACTGCAAACCATAAAGTTCTGGTGGACAAGCCTGAGGGTTTAATCTGGACTGAGGCAGGTGCCTTAAGGAAAGGCGACCGACTTTTATCTGTAAGAACAACCGCTTTAAACGGAAAACATCAAAATGAAGATAAGACACTTTATTTAGTAGATTTATTGTCCGATGAAGTTAAGGTCTTCGATAACCAGTTTTTACAACAACTAAAAAGCGTTATATTAGAAAAATATGGTAAATTCGGTAACGCAGCGAAAGAGTTAGGGATTGAGTGGCGTAAGCTTTACTATGCTTTTTATTTTCCCCAAACGACTGCTTATCGAATTTGTTTTTATCGTTTGACTATTGATGAGATTAGATCTATTTGTCAAAAGATAGGATGGGATTGGGAGATAGCCAAGCAAAGAATCAACAAGTTTGGAGTACCCAAGGCTCCAGGGTGCGAACTTAAAAGGCTAATTCTGGATGAAGATATAATGTATCTTGCTGGTTTGATAGCATCCGACGGTTGCGTCAGGCATAGAGGAGAAGGCACCTATGTTCAGTTCACCAATTCCGAAAAAGTTCTCATTGGTAAGTTTGGTCAAATAGTGCAATCTCTTTTTGGAGTTTTACCTAAGACACGTGTTGTCAGACCTCTCAAATCGTCTGCACATGGCATTACGATTACAGGAAGAAAGCCTATCAATGTATCGTTAGTTTGTAATCCTTTGATTGGTAAGCTAATGATGGGATTAGGGATAGGCCGTAAGAGAAAAAGAGGTGAAAAAAGCGAAAGCTGGACGGGAGAGAAGATTTCCCGGTTGTCTACGAAATTGACAAGTGCCTTCATCAAGGGTCTCTTTGATGGAGACGGGCATGTGACCGATACACATATCCTCATCACTACCGGAACTTACAAAGGCGCCCAACATATATTTTTACTCCTTAAGAAATTAGGGATTTCCACATACATTACCAAGATAAAACGTGGATATCAGGTGGGAACGAGAAGTTTTGGTGACTACATCCGTTTCCGAGAAGTTATTTCGTCAAGTCATCCCAGAAAGAGAAAAAAGATGGATAGCATGAAACTTTCTTTTGACAAAAATCATGTGGTGCGCACGGATACTGTACCGCTTAAATGCGGAAAAATATTAAAGGAACTGCTTGGGAAGTATAAGGAAAGGATCGAAATTACAAAATTGGCTGTTGATTACAAAAGCATCGACGCCTGGACTAAGGCAAAGTGCCGGGCTTCAAAAGGGAAGTTGAAATTATTATTGCATAGCCTAAAAGGCAAAATAGATGAAAATGACCAATTGTATCGAGAGCTATCAGAATGGGTAGAGAGTGAGATAACATTTGAAAAGGTGAAAAGTGTAGAAAAAGTAAGGTATAATGAGAAAGAAGTCTACAATTTTAGTGTTCCGGGGACACATAATTATTTAGTGAATGGGATCGTAGCTAAGAATTGTCAATCGTTCGCTCCTAATCATTTGTGTATGGTCAAACCGGAAAGGTTAGGATTATGTGGTGCTTATACCTGGCTGGATGCTCGCGCATGTTATGAACTAAATCCCACAGGACCGAATCAGCCGGTGAAGAAAGGAGAATGTCTTGACCCGGTGAGGGGTGAGTGGAAAGGAGTAAATGATTTCATCTATCAAAAATCTAACAAAACTTTAGAGCGCTTCCACGGTTATTCCATAATCAGTTGCCCAGAGACAAGTTGTGGATGCTTCGAGTGTATAATTGCCATACTTCCAGAGACGAATGGTTTTATGATTGTAAATAGGGAATTTTCCGGTATGACTCCCATAGGAATGACTTTTAGCACCCTGGCAGGTTCTGTGGGTGGGGGAGCACAGACTCCAGGCTTCATGGGAATTGGAAGACTATATATCGTTAGTAAGAAGTTTATCTCTGCTGACGGAGGGATAAAACGGATAGTGTGGATGACAAAGGAGCTTAAAGAGGAGCTGGGAGATAAATTTAAGAAGAGGTGCAGAGAGGAAGGAGTTCCTGATCTGATAGATAAAATTGGTGATGAGACGGTAGCCACCACAACCGAGGAGCTTCTCTCATATTTGCAGAAGGTGAAGCATCCAGCTTTAGATATGAAACCCCTAGTATAAGTCGTGAAAGGAAGGAGGTGATATTATGGCTAAGGTAACCAAAGTTAACCATTTAATTGTGGAGACCCCTGATAAAGTGGGCATGATGGCAAAGGTGTGCTCGGCGATTTCGGATGCAGGAGTTAATATTAAGGCGATCTCTGCCAGTGTCAAAGCACGGAAAGGACACTTTATGCTTCTCACGGAGGACAATTCCAAAGCAAAGGAAGCTCTTAAATCTGCCGGTTTTAAAGCCAAAGAGGAGGAGGCTGTGGCTGTTGAACTTGAAAACGAGGTAGGGGCTGCGAAAAGAATGGCTCAGAAATTGGCGGATGCCAAAGTGAATCTAAAATACTGTTATGGTTCTACTGGTAATGGCACTATGGCGCTCCTCGTGTTTAATTCAAACAACAACGAGAAAGCAATAAGGGCCCTGGGTATCGTGGGAGTTGGGGAATGATCCAAAAATAGGGACAGTCCCCTTTTTCAAAAAAGAAAAAAAGGGGACAGTCCCCATTTTGTCCCATTTTTCGGAGGAGACTATGGCTCTAACGGGCCTGGAGATCTATAAGCATTTGCCGAAGACAAACTGTAAGAAGTGTGGCTTTCCCACCTGTTTAGCATTTGCCATGGCTTTGGCTGGAAAGAAGACCTCGCTAGATAAGTGCCCAGATATTACAGAAGAGGCCAAGATTGCTTTGGAATCGGCTTCTGCTCCTCCTATGGCAACAATTAGTATGGGAATGGGACAGAGCAGAGTAGAGATTGGTGGCGAGATAGTTCTCTTCCGGCACGACAAGACCTTCTATCATCCCTGCGCTATTAGTATAACTTTGAGTGACTCTCTGGAAAAGGAAAAGGTCCTACAGCGAATTGAAAAGGTCAATAAGTTAAGATTTGAAAGAGTTGGTATACCCCTTCAGGTAAATCTCATTGCTATTTCTAACGAGAGCAATAATCCGGATAAGTTTTGCGATGTAGTAAGAGATGCGACGGGAAAGTCCAATTTAGGATTAATTTTGATTTCCAATAATCCACAAGCTTTAGAAGCTAGTTTGAAAATATCTAGCGAGAGAAGGCCACTGATTTATGCAGCTGAAGAAGATAATCGTGAAGCAATGGTAGATTTAGCCAAAAAATATTCCTGCCCCCTGGTAATTTATGGAAGGAACTTAGAAGAGTTGAATTCCCTTTCCCAGAAGGTAGTTGCCTCAGGAGTAAGAGACGTTGTCCTTGACCCTGGAACGAGAAGTCTGGGGGGTTCCCTTCAGCATTTCACCCAGATCAGGAGGTTGGCTCTAAAAAGAGGTTATCGACCTTTCGGTTATCCTGTAATTGCCTTTGTGAACGATAGCGATCCTTACCGGGAAGTTTCTATGGCAGCCACTTACATTGCCAAGTATGCCAACATTGTGGTGCTCGATAGGATTGAGCCGGAGGAGATTTTACCCTTGATTACACTTAGGCAGAATATCTATACAGATCCTCAAAAGCCGATAATGGTCGAGCCTAAACTTTATGAAGTTGGCACCCCAAATGAGAATTCTCCGCTACTGGTAACTACAAATTTTTCCCTTACATTTTTTACCGTTCAGCCTGAGATTGAGGCAAGTAAGATTCCCTCTTATCTTTTAATAGTAGAATCCGAAGGTCTCTCTGTCCTTACCGCCTGGGCTGCTGAGAAGTTTACACCCGAGGGAGTTGCTGAGGCGATGAAGAAGGCAGAGGTAGAGAAGAAATTATCCCATAGAAAAGTAATTATTCCTGGCTATGTAGCTGTAATGAAAGCGAAACTGGAAGAGCAGAGTGGCTGGGAAGTTCTGGTCGGCCCGAAAGAGGGTTCCGGAATTCCTAGGTATCTTAAACAGACCTGGCAATGAAAAATAATTTCCCATCCACTTATGTAGGGGTTCGATTCATCGAATCCGATTAATCAAGGTTGAGTTGAATTATGGAGAAATGTAAGATAGTTTTTTATCCCTGGAAAACGGAGGTAACTGTTCCTGGTGGCACTGACCTCTTGACAGCGGCAATAAGAGCTGGAGTCCATATCTATAATAGCTGTGGAGGCGAGGGGGTCTGCGGCCGATGCAAGGTCATTGTTAGAAAGGGTGAAGTTGTCACTGAAGCGACCGGGCGCTTGAGTGCTGAAGAAAGGAAAAGAGGGTATGTTCTTGCCTGCCGCACCACCTGCAAGGGAAGAATGGAAATTGAAGTGCCTCCCGAGTCTCGATTGGAAGGCTTGGAGATTCTTACTGAGGAGGCAAAGGCAAAAAGGCTACTCGGGCTCTATACACCGGCAGAAGAGGTGGAGAAGGGGCCTGAAGTAGCTCTGGAAAGGGTTTTTACTCATGGTCCCCTTTCAACAAAGTTATATCTAGAACTTTCTCCGCCTAGCTCGGAAGATAATGTTGGAGATCTGGAACGGGTTTATACGGAAATCAGAAAAGGACGGGAAATTCCGATTATGCAGATGGGATTATCCAATATTAAAAAATTGAGCAAACTTCTCAGAGACAGTGGCTGGAAAGTAACTGTCACTCTCGGTAATAGAAACGAGACCACCGAAGTGGTTTTAGTTGAGCCCGGAGATACAACCAATAAGAACTACGGCGTGGCAGTAGATATAGGGACGACGACAATAGTGGCTTATCTGGTCAACCTGACAGAGCGCTATGTCTTGAGCGCAAAAGCTTGCTATAATCCTCAGGTTGATTTTGGCGAAGACGTTATCTCCAGAATAATTTTTGCTCAGGAAGAGGATGGGCTGGAAAGGTTGCACCATGTGGTAATAGATGCAATTAACAATCTCATTCTGGGAATGGTTCTGGAGCACAATTTGACTCTTAATGACATCGATGGTGTTGCCTGTGCCGGTAACACGACAATGATTCACCTTTTGTTGCGGGTTCCTCCAGAATACTTACGGAAGGCACCATATGTCTCCACCGCCAGTTTCATTCCTGTCATAAGAGCTGCCGAGGCGGGGATTAAGATTAATCCCAGAGGGCTTCTCTGTTGTATCCCCGGAGTTAGTAGTTATGTCGGTGGGGATATAACAGCCGGCGTTTTGGCTTCGGGATTAGATGATATGGAAAGGCTGGGACTATTCATAGATATGGGTACGAACGGTGAGGTGGTTCTGGGAAATAGAGACTGGTTGGTCTGCTGTTCGACTTCTGCTGGGCCGTGTTTTGAAGGTGGAGGGATAAAATGGGGGATTCGGGCCATGAAGGGAGCTATCCAGAGAGTGGAGATAGATACTTCCAGAGACACCGTCAGTCTCCATACCATTGGAGATGAGAAACCCAAGGGCATCTGCGGCGCTGGACTGGTTGATTGTGTAGCTGAACTCCTTAAAAGTGGCAGACTCAACAGAGCGGGCAAGCTCATTCCCGCCTCATCGAAGCGGATAAGAAAGGGAGAGGATGGTCTAGAATTCCTTCTGGCAGAGGCGAAAAAGTCTGCTGTAAGACAGGACATTGTTGTAACTGAGACGGATATAAAGAATCTGATACATTCAAAGGGAGCAATCTATTCTGGAGTCGAAGTTCTATTGAAACGCGTGGGCTCAAGTTTTCAAGATTTGGAACATGTCCTAATTGCCGGCGGATTGGGAACGGCTCTCAATGTGGAGAAAGCAATTATGATTGGACTTCTGCCCGACCTTCCTCTGGAAAAATTTACCTTCATTGGCAATAGCGCAATCGCTGGAACAAAGATGTGTCTACTTTCCCAGGAGGCAATGAGAAAAGCAGAAAAGATTGCCGGGAGGATGACCTACATCGATTTGAGCACAGATCCAGAATTTATGAATAACTATACTGCTTCTCTTTTCTTGCCTCACACAGATATAAGCCTCTTCCCCAGCGTGAAGAAATTTGTAAGAATTTGATAACTTGATAAAGGTCTTACAAACTTTACGCTTCGTCTGTCATTGCCACGCCTGTTCCTTCGCTACGCTCAGGACGGCTGGCAACGACTTCGTTGGTTTGCTTCAGCTTCGCCTCGTCCCGAGTCATCGGGACTTTGTTCCTGGCGATGACACTTAGGGGGCTTTTTCGGAACAGTTTTGAGGGTAGGTTGCTATGGGTTTTAAGATTGCAGTGGCCGGCAAGGGCGGAAGTGGTAAGACCACCTTAGCCACTCTGATTATACTCTACTTGGTTAGAGAAGATAAGGGGCCAGTTCTGGCAGTTGATGCCGATCCCAATTCCAATCTAAATGTGGGTCTGGGTATGAAATATGGAGAGACCATAGCCGATCTACGAGAAGAGGTTCTGGCTAAAGAAGTTCCTTCAGGGATGTCGAAAACCGATTTTTTCGATTATCGCTTACACCAGTGTCTGGTTGAAGGTGATAAGGTTGACCTTCTGGTGATGGGTCGGCCAGAAGGTCCTGGTTGTTACTGCGCAGTGAATAATCTCCTCAGGCAATATCTGTCCAAAATTTCTAAGCGATACAAATATGTAGTTATGGATAACGAGGCTGGAATGGAACATTTGAGTAGGAGAACAACTGACGATGTGGATATATTACTTATCACCAGCGAACCCACTTTGGTAAGTATCAAGTCTGCAGCAAGAATTTACGAAATCGCACTGCGGATAAGACTAAGAATAAAAGATATAGGTCTAGTTATCAACCGAACAACGGAATCTAAAAACATCTCTTCTCTCATTTCAGGAAGTATCCCCGATAGGTTATCCTTACGGGAAAATATCCCCGAAGACCCTTCAGTCCTTGAGGCTTCTGAGAAGGAGGAAGACATTCTCTCTCTTCCAGCGGAATCCCCTGCTTTTCAAGCGGTTGGCAGGTTGATGAAAAAGTTGAAGTTGTAGTTATCTACCTCTACCCTTTGGAGAGAAGGTTAGGGCGAGGGGGTGGCTGACCGGCAAAGACAGCAAATATAGGAGTATAAAATTGGAAAAAGCTACTGAAAAGTGGGCAAGTAAGGTTAATGAGGTAACTATTGGAGCAACAGAAAAGGAAGGTGGAACCAGGAGTTCGATTATTAAAGTTGGGGGAGCCAATACTCTACCGTTTCTTCATTTTGAAGGAGTTATCCCTAATCCGCCTGTAATCGCTATGGAAGTCTGGGATATGGAGCCACCCGATTGGCCGGCTGTATTAAAGAAGCCATTTGTGGATGTGCTCGGTGACCCGGTAGAGTGGGCAAAGAAATGTGTAAATGAGTATGGAGTGAATTTCCTCTGCCTGCGTCTTGCTTCCACAAGTCCCGATACCAAAAATAGCTCGCCTGAAGAGGCTGCTCGCACGGTCAAGAGAGTTCTGGAAGCTGTATCAGTGCCTTTAATGATCATAGGGTGTAATCAGGCAGAAAAGGATACCGAAGTTATCCCGCCAGTCAGCGAAGCTGCTAAGGGAGAGAACTGCCTGGTAGGCATAGCAGTGCAGGCAAACTATAAGACAATAACTGCAGCCTGTCAAAGTGGTGGACATTCAATAATTGCGGAATCTCCCATCGACATCAATTTAGCCAAACAATTAAATATTCTTATATCAGACATGGGTTTTCCCCTGGAAAAGATTGTTATGCACCCTGCTACGGGAGCCCTCGGCTATGGTTTGGAATATACCTATTCTATAATGGAGCGCAGTCGCCTGGCAGCTTTGCAAGGGGATAGGATGATGTCCATGCCTATGGTGAATTTCGTTGGACAAGAAGTCTGGAGAGCTAAAGAAGCTAAGACTTCTGAACAAGAGGCTCCCCAGTGGGGACCGATAGCTTCCCGGGGGCCACTCTGGGAAGTTACTACCGCTGTGAGCTATCTCCAGGCAGGAGCAGATATTCTCGTAATGTGCCACCCTAAAGCAATAGAAAGCGTCAAGAAGACTATCAAGGAATTGATGCAAAAGGAATAAGAAATCTGTAGGCACAATTTCAAATTGTGCAGCGAAAAGAAAATACATTCTGGAGGGAATAATTATGTTTGTGATTGGGGAGAGAATTAACGGTATGTTTAATGATGTAGCCAGAGCAATCAAAGATGGTGATAAGGTCATGATACAGGAATTGGCTCGCAAGCAGATTGAAGCGGGAGCAGATGCGCTGGATGTCAATGTCGGGCCGGGAGCCGAAGTTCCTCTGAGGGCTATGGAATGGCTGGTTAACACCATTGGCGAAGTTACCGATGTGCCTTTGGCGATTGATACTCCAAAATTTGAGGTGATGGAAGCTGGACTCAAATTATGTAAAAGTAAAGCTATCATAAATTCCACTTCTGGAGATAGAGAAAAACTGGATAAGCTCCTTCCTTTAGTTAGGAGATATAATGCTTCCATAATTGGCTTGACCATGAATAAGAGCGGAATCCCTCAAACCGCAGAGAGCAGAGCGGAAATCGCTGCCCAGATTGTAACCAGTGCTCAGGAATATGGAATAGATATGAATGAACTTTATATAGACGGAGTAATCCTTCCAGTGAATGTGGCACAGGACCATTCCAGGGAAGTCCTGGAGACGATAAGAGAGTGTAAGCTTCTGTGCGACCCTTCCCCGAGGACAATTTTAGGACTCAGTAATGTTTCTCAGAAGACACTTGACCGTTCTCTGGTTAACAGAACCTACCTGGCAATGGCTATCGCCTGTGGTCTGGATGCGGCAATCTTGGACCCCTTAGATAACGATTTGATGAACAGTATGATTACTGCTGAACTCTTGATGGGAAAACAGATATATTGTGATAACTATCTGGAAGCATATAAGAAAAAATAGTAGAGGGAGTTTATGGAAGGGTACAATCCACCAAAGAGAATTGCAGAACTGCTATCAGAGACTGCCCAGGCCAAGTGTAAACTATCTTGGCTTCAGTTGGTAATTCTGGGAATACTTGCTGGTGCTTACATCGGTTTTGGCGCGGAGCTTTCAACGATCGTCGCGTATGATATGAGTGAGCGTCTGGGAAGTGGAATGGCGAGATTTATGGCCGGCAGCGTTTTTAGCGTGGGGCTGATGTTGGTAGTGATTGGAGGAGCAGAGCTTTTTACCGGCAACTGCTTGATGGCGCTTGGCTTGGCCGGTGGCAAGATTCCACGTATGAAGATGCTGAAGAATTGGTTCTGGGTATACTTTGCTAATTTCGCGGGGTCCCTGGTATTGGTGGGAATTACGTTTGGAGCTGGCCTCTGGAAAGTTGGAGGAATGGGAGTAGGTATTAAAGCAATGGAAGTTGCCTTATCTAAATGTAATTTAGGATGGTGGGAGGCCTTGTTCAGGGGAATTGGCTGTAACTGGCTGGTATGTTTAGCAGTCTGGTTGGCCGCGGGTAGTAATTCAGTAGTAGGGAAAATATTCGGGATATACTTTCCGATTATGGCTTTTGTTGCTTCAGGATTTGAACACAGCATAGCCAATATGTATTTTATACCTATGGGCATTTTTCTAAAAGGCACATTAGCGGCAACCAAGGCAGGCCTTGATTTAGCAAATCTTACCTGGGGCGGATTTTTGCTCAGGAACTTAATTCCAGTGACCATAGGGAACATAATTGGTGGAGCCTTCTTCGTAGGTATTCTATATAGGATAGCGTACTTGGGGAAAGAATGAAAGTAGTTAAAGTACCAGAAAACACAATTAATCGTCTTTCTGTATACTCCCGGTACCTCAGGTCTCTGGCGAAGAGAGGGAGGCCACTTATTACCTCAGAACAGTTAGGGCAAAAGATGCATTTTAAGTCCGCTCAAGTACGTCGAGACTTTGCTTACTTTGGCCATTTTGGTTTTCGCGGAAAAGGCTATGATGTGAGGAAACTTTCTAAAGAATTGGAAAAGATTTTGGGGTTAAACAGAAGATGGCCAGTAGCCATTGTTGGGGCTGGTAATCTGGGAAGGTCACTCTCAGGCTATCCTGGATTCCGCCAACATGGTTTTCAAATTTCAGTCATCTTTGACAACTCACCAGCAAAGATAGGAAAGACCTGGCAGGGAGTGCAGATTCTGGATATAAAAGAGATCCCGAAAGTGGTAAAAGAGAGAAAGATAAGAATTGCAATCATCGCTGTACCCTATTTTTCCGCCCAGCAGGTTGCAGACATTTTAGTCCGCTCAGGTGTGAAGGCAATATTAAACTTTGCTCCTTACAAAATAGCTGTGCCAGAAGGCCTGAAATTAAAAAATATAGATTTATCTACAGAACTGCAAAGCCTCAGTTGCTTCTTGACCAAATAAATTTTAAAGATTTCCTTGACGCTTGCTCGATTTATTTTGTATAATCCAGACTCAAAATTGGGTACCTTTTAAATTTTTTGGAGAGACTTGTGAAAAAATTCACAAGTCTTCTGGGTAATCGATTATGGAATTTCATATAAGTAGAGCGGATTGGGAGAAGTTTCTGGGGCAGATTTTAAGAACTTATCGTATTTATGCTCCACAAGAGGTTGCTAACGATCTGGCCTATCAGGTGTTGGTTCCGGAAAATGTTGATAGGACCATTTACGGTACTTATCGAGCAGTTCAGCCTCTCAAGACCTTCTTCTCTTTACCTCAGGAGAAGGTGACAGAGGTTGCTCCCCAGCCAGAGAAGACGATAGTTCTGGGAGTTAAGAACTGTGACCTTAAGGCAATTTCAGTTATGGATAAGATTTTTCTGGAAGGAGAATTTGTAGACCCTTTTTATGAAATGAGAAGAGATAAGAACCTTATTGTTTCCTCCGATTGTTACCAACCGAAGGATACATGTTTTTGTGCTTTGCTGGACAATAATCCTTTCCCAGAAGGAGGTTTTGACATCAACCTCTCGCCCATGGATAACGACTTCCTGCTCGAAGTGGGTTCATCAAAGGGGGAAGGCTTTATCGCTCCTATAAGAGAGGATTTGAAAGAAGCAACCTCGGACCTAATGGAAAATAGAGAAAAGAAGAGAAAAGAAGCGAAGGAGAGAGTGGTAGAGATAAACAAGGAATTTAGGACCCAAAAGCCTTTCCCATCTATTGTAAAAGAGGAGTATGCTTCGTCTGAGTGGGAAGAGGCAGCCAAAACCTGTGTGGAATGTGGAGCCTGTACTAATATATGTCCTTCCTGTTACTGTTTTCTACTTGTGGACACAAAAGACGGGGGTGAATTTCCCAAAGTTAAATTTTGGGATTCCTGCCAACATACCGGCTTTGCCAGGGTAGCTGCCGGCATCAATCCTCGGGCAAAATTATATGAAAGGCTAAGGAATAGATATTTGTGTAAGTACGAATACAGGCCAGAAAATTTTGGAATTGTAGCCTGTACCGGCTGTGGCCGCTGTGTGGAAGCATGCCAGGGAAAAATAGACAAAAGAGAAGTGATAAAGAAATTAGAAGAGAAAAGTTCATAGCAACTAGTTCCTAATATGCCAGTATGAAAATGAAACTATAAGCTATAAGCTGCGAACTATGAACCACGAATTTATAAAGAATCCCTATTTGCCAGTCGAAGCTAAGGTTGAAAAGATTATTGATGAGACTCCCAATATAAAGACATTTGTGTTGAAGCCCAGCCAAAAAATCAAATTCGAAACAGGTCAATTTATTCAACTAACTATACCTGCTATTGGCGAGGCGCCGTTTACTCCGTCCTCTTCTCCCTCCCAGACTGAAAAGATAGAACTAACCGTAATGAAGGCTGGACTTTTGACCGGCAAATTGCATGAGACGAGGGAAGGAGAGACCGTGGGGGTTCGAGGCCCTTACGGTCGTGGATATCCTTTCGACGATTTCTACAATAAGGAAGTTCTGATTCTTGGTGGCGGAGTAGGTATGGCACCTCTCAGGTCTTTGCTTCTGAGTCTTCTTGAAGATGTGGATAAATTCAGGCGGATAGTACTCTGTTATGGAGCGAGGACTCCCGAAGATATAGTTTATAAATATGCATTTCCTGAATGGCAAAAGAAGAAAAAATTGGAGATCTTAAGAAGTGTGGATAAAGCGGCTCCTGGGTGGAATGAAACCGAAGGACTGGTCACTGTCCTTCTCGACAAAATCGAGATTAATTTAAAAAATTCTGTGGCAGTGGTTTGTGGGCCTCCAATTATGATGAAATTCGGTACGCTTAAGCTGATGGATCTTGGATATCAACCTGAGAATATCTACCTTTCTATGGAGAAGAATATGTCCTGCGGTCTTGGCAAATGCGGACATTGTGCATTAGGTAAGTATTATGTTTGTAAAGATGGCCCGGTTTTCAGATACGATATGATAAAAGACGTCCCGGATATTTGGTTGTAGCCCGGGATTTGGTTCGCTCGCTAAGAGTTTAAAAGATAGTTTGTTCATCGTTGGGGGAATTTCTTAACGCCAAAAAACTTCGCACTTTGCAGGGCGCAAAAATAAACTCCTCCAATAAATCTGAATCGAACAGATTTTTGCTTGGAAGCAGATGTGTCGTCCTTGTTTTTTGTCTGAAATTCCAAAAACTCTTCACAAACTATCTTTCAAAGATGTGAGAAAAGATGAAAAAATTGTTTATTGATTTAGAAGGCTGCTCTAAGTGTAGAGACTGTACGGTCTCCTGCAGTTATTTCTACCATCCCGATAATAATGGGATAAACAGTTTAAGGGAGTTAGCCCATTTTGCTCTTATCTGCAGGCATTGTGAGGAAGCTCCCTGCGTTAAAGTCTGCCCCAAAGAGGCACTTGAAAAGCAGAAGGATGGATTATTGAAAAGATATAGTATGCGCTGCGTGGCATGTAGGTCTTGTATCGTGGCTTGCCCTTTTGGAACGATTTATCCAGAAGTTATTCCCTACCTCCTTTCCAGTTGCGACTATTGCTTGGATCGGGCTAATAGGAAGCTTCCTCTTTGCGTAGAGACTTGTCCGGAAAAGGTAATCAGATACGAGGAAGTTGAACAAGACTCGAAAAAGAACTATTTCGCTGTGGGGAAGAATCTAATAGTCCACTATATTCCCTGGGAAAGAAAATAAGAATGGCAAAAACTCTATTCTATTTTACAGTATTTCCTGGATTTTTGTTTACAGCGTTGGTAGGGGTACTGGTTAGCTGGATTGACCGAAAGGTGACTGCTCGATTGCAGTGGCGAGTAGGGCCGCCAATATTGCAACCCCTTTACGATTTTGTGAAGCTTTTAGGTAAGGAGACGATTGTTCCTCAAGCCGGCTC
>Ga0315308_1001389_pt1 | contig 13939 bp, 14 predicted proteins | sample TDP3_MG_FD_203078 | JGI IMG/M metagenome (GOLD analysis project Ga0315308, IMG submission 203078) | Freshwater sediment microbial communities from Lake Towuti, South Sulawesi, Indonesia - TDP3 | ecosystem: Environmental > Aquatic > Freshwater > Lake > Sediment | place: Indonesia: South Sulawesi... | reverse complement strand
TACGAAACCTTAGACAAAATGGCAAAATCAACAGGCGCCGGATCCATGGACCTTAAGATAAGTTTCTTATCTGGCCTCCTATCCGACGCTTCTCCCAAAGAAGCAAAATATGTTATTCGAACAGTCACGGGCAGTTTGAGATTAGGAATCGCCGATATGACGGTTCTTGACGCTTTGGCTATAGCTTTTGGCGGCGGAAAAGAAACTCGCGAAGATTTAGAGCGCTCATACAACATTTCGTCCGATTTGGGCAGAGTGGCAAAAACTGTAGCAGAAAAAGGAATTGAAAGTATCAAAAAATTTGAGGTTTCGCTTGGGGAACCTATTCGCCCGATGTTGGCTGAGCGGTTGGGCTCGCCCACTGAAATTCTTGAAAAGCTTGGAGGAAAATGCATAGCCGAGTATAAGTATGATGGAGAGAGGATACAAGCCCACAAAAAGGGAGACCAGATTATTCTCTTTTCTCGCCGACTTGAGGACATTACTGACCAGTATCCCGACGGCAGCGAATTGGTCAAGAAACATGTTAAGGCGAAGGAGGCTATCATCGAGGCGGAATGCGTTGCAATAGATCTTGACACAGGTGAAATGAAACCTTTCCAGGAACTAATGCATCGAAGGCGCAAATACGGCATTAAAAAGGCCATGGAAGAATATCCCATCTCCCTTTTCATGTTTGACGCCCTTTACGTCGATGGAAAGGACCTAACCCTAGAACCCTACCCTGTCAGACGCCAAAACCTTGAGAAGATTATCGAAAAAACTGACCGAGTCAGGGTGGCTGAGTACATCATCACAAACGACCCAGATGAACTGGAGAAATTCTTTGAAAAAGCGGTGGAAAACGGTTGCGAGGGGCTGGTCTGTAAATCGGTGAATGAAGACTCGGTTTACCAGGCAGGGGCCAGGGGTTGGCTTTGGATAAAATATAAGCGCGATTACCGGAGCGAAATGACCGACACCGTTGACTTGGTGGTGGTAGGAGCCTTCCATGGCAGAGGGAAACGGGCTGGAACCTACGGAGCCCTACTTCTCGCCGCCTACGATCCTGAAGAAGATGTCTTTGAAACAGTAACCAAGTGTGGAACCGGGTTCACCGACGAGGATCTTAAGAAGCTTCCCAAAATGATGGAAAAACATCGAGTACCTCATCGACACCCAAGGGTTGTTTCAACTCTTGAGGCGGATGTTTGGTTTGAGCCAGCTGTCGTCATAGAGACTATAGGCGCCGAAATAACCCTTAGTCCCATTCATACATGCGCCATGGACGTTATCAGGAAGGATAGCGGACTGGCCATACGGTTTCCACGTTTTACAGGTAACTACCGGCTGGACAAGTCTGCTGAAGATGCGACGACCGTCAAGGAAGTTGTTGAGATGTATAGGGGCCAGCTGAAAAAAGTGGCCGGCTAGCCTTTCAACGGAAGTTTCATCCTCATCCTCTTTTGGCATGCTGCTCAATGTTTCTGTAATTTGAGCTTTTTTGAACGTTTTTGAATGATTATATAGAAGATACTTCCGTAAGGCTTATAATTGATTTAGGTGTAGGTTATAGTGCTGAAAAGGAGAAAGGAGAAGCGATTCTGAAACCGTTACGTCTGGCCAGACGTTTCCTATTAGTTTTTATAGTGGTTTTAGTAGTCGTTTTTCCTTTTCTCATATTTTCAGCGCACGCTGCAGAACCTTCCTTAACATCTATTCTTAATTACTTGGGCTTCACGAACAGAGCTTTGTCAAGTGTTCAAACGTTTTCGGCGGGTACGTATAACTTTACTTTGTATGCTGAATTCGCTGGATATTATAATCAAAACAACCTTAGCTATTATCAGGTTGGTACGAGTGTATATGATGTGATTTTCACAGGACCGGAAGGCGCCAATGGATATGTTACTCCACCAATAACTAAGACATTTACGATTAATTATCAATTCGGTCTATCATTTGCTACGCCGGAAAACCACAGGTATTGGACTGAATACACAAGAACACCGAATGATGGAGTAGACCATTGTAAAATATATGAAAATCTTGACGTCCCCGGCATGTACCTGATCGGTTGGGAGAACACGTGGGGAGGAGGAGATAAAGATTATAACGACATGGTCCTTTCACTGTGCCCGCAATACCAGGTGACTTTTAATCAAACTGGTGTTAGTACCGATTTCACAGGAAACGTCGTCACAATAGATGGAACAGGATATACGTGCGCTAATCTTCCAAAGTCTTTCTGGTGGAATAAATACTCGAGTCATAGCTTCTCGTTTGCTTCGCCACTTGTCGTAAATAGCGGCAAACGATATGTTTGGAATTCCACATCAGGGTTGTCAACCCTTCAGAGTGGAACATTAACGGTTACAAGTTCTGGAAGTGTTACAGGCAACTACAAGACTCAGTACTGCTTGACCGTTAATACGAATCCGGCTGAGGTGTTGACTCTCAATCCATCAGCTGTCTCTGGACAAGGCTGGTACTATTCAGGAACTACTGCAACTGTTGATGCTGTCCAAGTTGTTAGCAAGGTTGCAGGTCAATCCCGTTATGATTTCAGGTCTTGGACAGGAGCTACGCCTACAGGCGTAGGCAACAAGGCAACAGTTTTAATGAATGGTCCAAAGACCGCAACTGCGAACTACCAGCTTCAGTACAACATCACATTCTGTCAAACTGGAGTTGGTTCAGACTTTTCAGGCACGGTGGTTAGTATTGACAGCACCAATTATAATAGGGCAGCTCTTCCTGTTTCCTTCTGGTGGGACAATGGTACAAGTCATAATTTTGCTTTCCAGTCACCTTTGGTGGTAACTTCGAACGCTAAGCAATATGTTTGGAATACTACAAGCGGCTTATCATCCTCACAAAGCGGTTCAATAACAGTATCAACTTCTGGAAGTGTAACAGGAAACTACAAAACCCAGTATTATCTGACTGTTGACAATGGCGGCCATGGAACTGCCACGGGCCAGGGCTGGTACTACGCTGGTTCAAGCGCGTCTTTCAGCATAAGCCCCACAACAGTCCCGGGAGGAACTGGCATTCAATACGTGTTCACAGGATGGGTTGGCTCCGGCACAGGCTCATACACTGGGCCTGATGTCTCTCACTCCGTTACTATGAACAACCCGATAACTGAGACCGCCCAGTGGAAGACCCAGTACAAGCTCACTGTGGTTTCAGCTCATGATTCACCAGTTCCAAGCGTTGGGGAACACTGGTACGACTCTGGCACTCCCATAACTGCTTCTGTGACTAGTCCAGCCGACGAGTCTGGAGGCACAAGATACAGATGTACTGGCTGGACTGGAACTGGAAGCGTCCCCTCTTCTGGGACTGGAACAAGCACATCATTCAACATAAACCAAGCTTCAAACATCACATGGAACTGGATTGCCCAGTATTATTTGACCGTGACTTCTCCATATGGCACAACTGGGGGCCAAGGCTGGTATGACAATGGCGCCACAGCCTACGCCACTCTAAACACAAGTGTTATTGATCATGGAAACGGGACACGCCGCATTTTCGTTAGGTGGAATGGAGACGCTTCAGGAACGAATTATGCTCAAAGCAATTCGATATTGATGAATGGACCGAAAACCGCAACAGCAGTTTGGAAAACTCAATACAAACTTACGGTTCGCACCAGTGGATTAGGCACAAAAGTAACTAACGTTTACAATGGTTCTACCATTCTAGGAACTGCAACAGACGCTACACCATACACTGGTTGGTTTGACCAAAACGCCGTAATACAGCTTAACATTGACAGTCCAATAAACGGAAACCCCATGAAATACGTGTTCATCCAATGGACGGGCGACGCCTCAGGTTCAGACAGACCCACACCTGTGACAATGAATCTGCCAAAAGATATTACAGCCAACTACAAGACTCAATATGAAGTTACCTTCACTCAAAGCGGTCTCGACTCTTCAGCAGCAGGTACAGTTGTGACAGTTAACGGTACCGCCAAAACATTTGGCCAATTACCCTATGTTTTCTGGGTTGACAACGGCACGGTTATAACCTATTCATATAGTAATGTTTCAAGCTCCACTCCGGGCAAAAGATTCATTCTAACTGGCGTAACAGGTCCAGCTTCGCCTATAACTGTAACAAGTTCTGTAACAGTCACAGGAAACTATAAGATCCAATACCAGATCACTGTCACAGCTAGCCCAAGTGGAGCTCTAGGAGGAACATTCAAAGTTACATACACCCAATGTGGAACAGTCTATACAAACGTACAGAAAACAACAACATGGACGGAGTGGGTCGACGCTAGCACCACCGTAACCGTAAGCCAACCTCAAGACACTATCAACGGCCTCTCCGGCACAAGATACAAGTTTGATCACTACGATCCATCCGCCAGCGTCACCATGGACCAAACCAAAACCATCACACTAGTCTACAAGACACAGTACTACTTGACCGTCACATCTGCCCATGATACACCTATCCCTTCAAGCGGGTGGTTTGACGCTGGCACCCCTATCTCGGCTTCTGTGACTAGTCCAGCCGAAGAGTCTGGAGGCACAAGATACAGATGTACTGGCTGGACTGGAACTGGAAGCGTTCCCTCTTCTGGAACTGGGACGAGTGCGTCGTTCACTATAAACCAGCCTTCAAGCATAACATGGAACTGGATTGCCCAGTACTACTTGACCGTGACCTCTCCTTATGATACGCCTACACCACCAAGTGGATGGTTTGACACTGGGACACCCATTACTGCATCCGTCACCTCGCCTGTGTCAGGACCAGCCGGAACCCGGTACGTATGCACCGGATGGACTGGAACTGGAAGCGTTCCAGCATCTGGGACATCTAAAACCGTAAGCTTTACAATAACTCAGCCCTCCAGCATCACATGGAAATGGAAAACCCAGTATCTCTTGACAGTGAGCACGGATCCCGCTGGACTAAGTCCCCAACCAACAAGAAACCCAGCAGGCGAAGCAGGCGTAGGTGGCTGGTGGTATGACAACTCAACTTCTGTCCAGTTGAAGGCTGAAAAGGTCTCTGGGTACGACTTCCTTAACTGGGATGTTGACGGAAGTACCGTCTCAGGCGACACCATCACCGTGCCTATGAATAGACCTCACGCGGCCACAGCGCATTACCAGAAGATCCCGATACCGGGCGTTGGAGGCTATGCCCTTCCAATAAACCTAGACCTAGGCACCTCTGATTCTTTGATTCCTCAGATAGGCTTAGCTTCTGTTCTCTCAGCCATCGTTGCTGCAACAATTATCTTGGTTAGACGCAGAAAATACACATTAAGACAGGAACATTAACCACGAAATTCGCTTTTCAGTTTTTCAAACCGTTTTGAAACGATAAGGTAAAATTGACTCCTCAAGGCATCTCCAACAGGTTTCAGATTTTTTAAGCTCTTAATCTCTTCAGCCAACTCTCCGTCTTCAAGGACTTCTGCCACCCATTTTTCAAGGTCTCCCCGATAGAGATGGAACTCCAAAGATTTGACGTTAACTTCTCTAACTTTATCCACAAACTCTTCTAAGGAAGCAGCGTTTTCACCGATGTAGTTCCCGATGGATGTGAAGAAATAGAAAGCGTTTTCCCTCGGCAGTTTTCTGAGAATTCGGGCGACAGATGAGGGTGTCAAGGGTGAAGTTCTCCCTTTTGGAGTGGTCGTGATGCCACTCTAAGTAACTTTAAATGGATATTAGTTTTTAACATTTTCATTTCTTCTCGATTAATAATTCTTCCTCTTTGTATTTTCTTGTAATAATTGAAGTCCGAATCCTTAGAACTCCTGGGAGAGGTGCAACTTTTTGGGCGATGAAAGAGTGAAGGTCATCTTGATCTTTGGCAACAACCTTTGCGATTATCAGTAATTCCTCAGAAAGCGATGTTGAAACTTCTAAGACCTCTTCGGACTCTGATAGTTTCTTGGCTACGTTTTCGCTTTCTTTTGGGTCAGTGAACACGGTCATGATGGCGGTGATGTACTTCACTCCGATCTTCTCCATGTCAAGGACTGCTGTGTATTTTTTGATAACGCCATTTTCCTCCATCCTTCTAATGCGGTCGTAAACAGTAGAGTGAGCCACGCCGAAACGACGACCGATTTCCATGTAGGTTTGCTTGGCATTTCCCTGCAAAGCTTGCAGAATATTCCAATCCAAACTATCCAAGGAAATCGCTTGTTTTTTTAGCTTCATTTTCTCTGACCTTAAGGACTCTGACTACTTTCATATTTTGTTGATTTATTGTTTGCTATCGGAAAAATGTAGAATTTATTCCGAAATTTCGTCAAATTTACAAATTTCAAGATTACGAAACTGGTCCTAGTTTATGGAAATTTGTAGCTAATCATCGGCTTCTTTCTACATTTTTTCAAATTATGGACTTCTTGGTGACAATATTTCAATATTTTTGTTAATTAACCTTAAATCATTGATATAGAAGTTTATTCTATAACTATTTACAAGGAATGTTTCATGAACTCGCGTATTCCTAAAATTTGGGAACTTCTTGACCGTTTTAAGGGTCAGTGTCAACTGAGGGGTTGGAAAACCTCTGAACACGAAGACTGGGTCAGAACAGGCGACGACGAGTATCATAACTTCCTGTGGATTCAAACAGTCCATCCGTCAACCTTTGAAAAAATTGCCATAAATCACAAATGCGCTGTTCGCAAAGGCGTTTCCTACCAAGTGGTAGACGTTTCATACACAGCTTGGTTGTTTCCGCAAAGTCCGCCCGAAGGCCTAATGCAAATGGTTAAGGAAAACCCTAAATTATTGAGAAGAACCGCAATATACGACTTAAGCTGGGCTTACAGTGGTAAGCCTCTTTGTTTGAAGTTAAACGAAACTGCCAGCACGGTTTTCAAGGAGTTTGAAAAGTTTTTGGAGGAGTTGGGAGTAGCGGTTAAACCTGTCCACAAACTGCCCGCCTTGAAAACATAAAGTCACAACGCATTAGAGTAGGGTTTTGCAACCGAGAAAACCTCCTGCGGTGCAAGGATGGACACGCCCGCATACCTTCCTATGATGTCCACTCGAAGGATTTTCTCCGGATTTTTGAGGTCAACTTTTTCGTCTATGAGGTCAGCGAGTTCCCTTATGATCTCAATTTTGTGGTGTAGAGTATATCGCCGTTTTTCCACGATCATGCGCCACTTTTCATCCGCATGAATTCTGTTCCTTAACTTTCTAACCCCTTCCTTCATGGAATCCATGTCGGAGAAGGTCCAGAGGTCTACAGGGACCCACTTTAACGTGTATTGGAAGGCAAAGGGGTCTTCATCAAACAGCCTTCGCAACCTGCAGACGACTTCTCGTGAATCTAATCTAGTTTTTACGCCAATTATCCCCTCAGCAATTGTGCGCTCCACGAGGGGATTTTCGTCGCCAAGCGCTTCTAAGATGTGCGCGATTTCTCTTTTCGCTTTTCTATAAACGCCCCACGAACAAGAGACTAGAAGATTGAAATCGTACATTTCCTTTGGCATGGAAACCAACCTTCAAGGGGCTTCTTTTATACTTAAGTTTAGCACCTTACTCTAGGAGAAGCCTTGATAAGAACTTAAAACCATCCTAGTTGAAGGGAGAAGAAATGGCTGAGGAAGAGGAAAAGGAAAAAATAAAGAAAATCGCTGAGCTTCGGGTCCTCTTGGAAAAACGTGTAGGAGATATGGAAACCGAACTGGAAGGACTGCGATTTTTGCTCAGTTTCATTGATGACACACTACTTGAGAAAGGATTTAAAAGGGCTGAAATCACCAAGCCTGTTCCAACCCCCCAGAAAGCTGTTTCTCCGCCACAAGCCCTAGAATATGAAAGAAGTATCCCGTTAAAGACAGTGACTGGCGACCTCTTGGCTAATCTTTATGTTGGGGAAGACTCTATGCGGCTTGTACTTGCAGAGGACAAGAGCTTCGATGTTAATACCCCACCGTTCACATCTTTCCTCGTAGAGAGGGTGCTGGCAAAGATGCAGGAGAAGGACAGGGAAGCCGCGAGCACAGGCGAAATCCCTCCAGATAAGATACTTTCATACAACATCGTCAGGGATGGAGACTTGATCCGCGAGATAACCATCAGAAACACTGGGCCCGAGAGATCGCGGGAACTGAAGTCTTCCATTCGTTGGACCTTGGAAAAAATGTATGAAAAGATGATGCAGACTGGTTAAATATGAGGCAGAATAAAGGAAAATGACGATGAAATCAGGGGAATTAACTGCTAAAATACTCGCCGGATTCCTTAAATTCAAGGTAGGGAGGCCTAGGCCCCTCTTTGCCTCCTACAACGTAACCAGCCGTTGTAACATGAAATGCTCCTTCTGCAACTGGTGGAAAATGAACATGCCTGAACTGCCAACCAGAAAGGCGTTGACTGCTATAGATGAAGTTTGCAGCTTAGGCGTCCCCTTTTTCGACCTCAGCGGAGGCGAACCACTGTTGCGCAAAGACTTATCGACCCTTGCCAAAAGAGCCTCATCTTATGGCTGTCTAGTGAGCATGAATACCAATGGAACACTCTTGAAAAGCGACGGAGCCTCTGAGATCGCAGACGTCTTTGACGTGGTCGTTGTATCCATTGATGGCCCCAAAGAAATTCACGACAAAATAAGGGGGGTGATAGGAACTTACGATAAGGCTATTGAAGCCATAAAATTGTTAAAGACCCGTGGATTGAGGGTTGGAGTGAACAGTGTTGTAACTCCGTGGAACATCGAAATACTGCCCCAGTTCATTGAGGAACTCCACAGCCTAGTTGACTTTGCTCAGGTTCAGCCCATCCATCCTTATCCACCTCCCCCCCAAAACAGACCTTCCCAAGAAGCGGTTTCTAAGCTTCTGGACTACTTGTTAAGGCTTAAACGTGGTGACCCCAGTTTCTTGGCGGTGCCTACAGATTTTGTTAAGGGTTTTGAATTGTTTTTTGACGGTAAGGCGCCGAAGATTTGTTATGCCGGAGAACTTTACGTGGCCATTGACCCTGTGGGTAGACTTCTAGCCTGTCCTGCTCGAGCGGACGTGGTGCTTGGGGACATCCTAACAGATTCGGCCGATGAAATTTTGAAGGGAAAGAGGAAGAGTGAAGGTTGGCTTAAGGTTTCTTCTTGCGGGGGATGCTGGCTTGAATGCACTGTTGGGGTGTCGATGGTTTTGAAAAATCCTCTTAAGGAAGCTCCTCATTTCATCAGTCTCTGGGCTTCCCGTAGAAACTGAAATCTATTTTGGGACTTAGGTTTTTAATAGTCATTGAGTAGTAGCAATGTTATTCTAAGGCTTGGAAGGTTCGTGTATTGGGTAAGGAATGGCCGAAGATCATAACTAGTTTGCCGGAGGCAGACATAGGGTTTAGGGGTCTCAGGGGTTGGATAGCCCAAGGTGAGAATCACCAGATAGTGTTTTTCGACATTGAGCCTCTGGGAGAGGTTACGGAGCACAATCATGGTTCGCCTCAATGGGGAATAGTTGTTGAAGGCATCATGGAACTTACAATCAACAAAAAGACTGGGCTGTACAAGAAGGGCGACGAATATTACATACCTGCGAAGGTAAAGCATTCGGCAAAGTTTTCAGCTAGGTGTAGGGTCATCGATTTCTTTGGAGAAAAGCTGAGGTACAAGCCAAAGGTTCGATAGTCAAAGTGTTTGTTTTAGCCGATATAACGGAGCATATAGTCGTTTACTGTTTGTAGGAATTTTTCTCCTAGATCGGTTTTGTAGTGTTCTGCGAGGACGAATATGATGTACAGTAGGTCGGAAAGTTCGGTGGCTAGCATTTCTTTTGTTTGTGGTTTGTCAGGAGATGTGAAGCCTTCCAGTCCTTTTACGACGGATGCTACTTCTCCTGCTTCTTGGAGAAGGTCTGTGACCATGACAAAGGGGCTCCATTTCTTTTCAAGTTTGGTGTTGATTTTCCGGAAGATTTTCCAGCACAGAAACTGGGCTTCTGTTAACGTTACAGACATTTTTTGCACCTAACGATGGAGTAGAATATTGACAAGATAGAATTTGTGTTACTTGGGGATAGTGGGTCACTTCTTTCTGGTTTTGGTGGTTTTCTTTTTCTCTGGCTTCCATTTGCCCATTATGGTTCCTTTTTCACCCTTCTTAGTAGAACGTTGCCTCACTTGCATGTAGTGTCCTTTAATCTCGATTCTCTTTCTAGGCTTCTTTTTCGACATTCTAATCGTCAACATGTCTGGAAGATTCTTTCTTAAATCTTTAGTAGTTATTTCATTTATACTTCACTTTAAATATTAGGATAATAAATGCCTGAATAAAAACTAGAAAATTTGCAATTATGACAGGTGGGTCATTAGTTAAAATCCCGTAAACAAACCACAAAAATACGCCAACACAAAATATTGAAAACATTCCTAAAGAAATGTCTTTGGTGGATCTCGTCTTCCAAACCTTCATTAATTGAGGAAAAAAAGCAACTACTGTAAGTGCACCTGCTACCAAACCACTTATAGTTATGTAATCCATTTCCACCGCCAATCTCCGTTACTTATCACATTATTTTATTTAGGACTTATTTAATCACAAGAGAAATACAATGACTAGCCCTAGTGAAGGAGGGTCATAGAGTTGCATATTAGAACAGTTGCAGCCGTTATGCTATGGATTGTCGTAGCATTACTGGTTTTAAATAGGGCCTTAAGGTCAGGATGGATATGGCTGATATCCATTGCTATGACAATATTGGCAGTTATTTTTTATTTCGTTCCTCGCCTGAAAAAGAAACAATAAACCTTCCATTCTTTTTTTATATTCCTATGGTATCTGTAACACTAGATTACCTCTTAGACAAACAATCAAAGAACCAGTTAAATGTATGTAGAGTTAGTTAGAGTTTTGTTGTCTAGACTACTCAGCACATGGATGAGGACTCTTTACATCGTATGGGCTACGTTTCTAGCTTATCAATTGATGTTCCATGTATCGCTCTCGCAGTTTCTACATTGAAAAATTATGGTCGGGAACTTATTTTTCACGAGGGACATCAACACAAATATACAGAATATTATTTCCTCTAAGCAAAATGCTTCCATAATTAGCGTTCAAACGATCGTCAACCCGCTCAATGGCTCCCTCCAGCAAAACATTCATATGACCATCACACTGAACCATAGTGCCCCGATACTCAACTCCATTCTTCAAGACAATAGCCACATAACTATTCAACTGCTTGGTTAGAACATTCAGAGGCTTCTTACTCGGCTCCACTGGACCACCAACAACCAACACTAAACTAACACAATCAACATCATATAAAACTTATGAACAAACCATATAAAGAAGTAAACCCGGAATCAAAAAACAACGCCACTAAAAGGCTAAACCATACTTCTGTTGGTTGACACCCCGTTGCCTGCTGTTACCCTAGAATCTCTCTGAACTTCTCATCAACAAGTTTAGGACTCAGCTTTTCATAGGCTTCGGTACTGAGAACATCATACCAAAAGGCCTTCGACACGTAACCATAAACTGGTTTGCCAACCTTTATGAGGTGCGGAATCACGTCTCCCATCAAATCCAAATCCCGCTTTTCTAATAACTTCATATCCCCAAGCGTTTTTCCCTTCAAAACAATGATACCTACACTCACCGGCTTCTCCAAAGTCGGCTTTTCCACAAAACCATGAATCTTTCCGTCATTGTCTAGATCTGCCAGTCCAACCCTAACTGTGAAACCTGACGCCAAGGCAACTGTTGCCCAAGACCCTTTATCTCTGTGGTAACGCAACAAATCTTTGAGATCCATGTTTGTCAGAATGTCTCCATAATAAACAAGTATGGTATCCTTCATGTTTACTGCGCCTTGCCTGTAAGCGTTTAGCACAGAACCAGCCGTTCCTCTCAACGACGGATCATCCTTTACGTAGGAAATTCTGACATTAAACCTAGAACCTTCCTCAAAATAATTCATGATCTGTTCCGCCTTGTAGTTAACCAGAAAAACTAGATCTTCAATTCCATGAAATTCGAGAAGCCGAACCACATACTCTAGTAGGGGCTTCTGCTTCAGTCCCACAGGAATCATAGTTTTTTGAAAATAGTACGTGATAGGTCTAAGCCTCGTGCCTTCTCCTCCACAAAGAACTAAACCCTTCACCTTACTCATGTGAGCCCCACAAATACGAAAGAAGAAGGAAGAAAATAACGGTTTCTTTTCCCTTAAACTTCTTTCTCTTCTTCCTCTTTCTCTTCAGCCTCGAATTCCTCGATTGGCTTCGGAGGTGGAGTTGTAGCCATCGTCCAGCCGATCCATGCACCGATAGCTAAAATGGCAACGAAAGCAATCAAAACTGGAATCGCAACCAGCCAAACCATAGCATGATAGGGATCTTTGATTGTTAACCCAATTAGTTTACCCACATCTTTTGGGAAGAATAGTGCAACTACGTATCCTACCATGACAACCACACAAACCAGGAAGATAACCCATCCGATGGCTTGATCTTTGCTGACCATTACTATTCACCACAATGTAGCCATCTTTGTTTGCAACCACATTATAAAGTTTATTGTTTGAATCAGATAGTTCCAGCTTCCCATGTGGCCAAATACCTTTTTTGTTCTTCTGTAAGTTCATCAATTTCTACGTCCATAGCTTTCAATTTGAGGTTTGCCACAAGTTCGTCTATATCTTTAGGCACGCTGTAAACTTCAGGTTCCATTTTACTTTTCTCCACCAGATACTCAACGCATAGAGCCTGGTTCGCAAAGGACATGTCCATAACTTCAGGTGGATGTCCCTCTGCCGCAGCGAGATTCACAAGCCTTCCTTGGGCTAGTAGGTAGAGTTTCCTTCCATTTTGAAGATTATACTCTTCTAGGTTTGGTCGCATAGTTCTTTTCGAGGACGCTATGCTTTCTAAATCGGGTATGTTAATTTCAACGTTGAAGTGGCCGCTGTTGGCGATTATGGCACCGTCCTTCATCTTAATCATGTGTTCCTTTCGGATGACGCTGATGTTTCCGGTGGTTGTTACGAAAACATCACCTGTAGCCGACGCCTTTTCCATAGGCATTACGTGGAAACCATCCATAACGGCTTCAAGCGCCCTTATCGGATTTACTTCAACGACTATGATGTGGGCACCCATACCTCTCGCTCGCATGGCAATTCCTCGCCCACACCACCCGTAGCCACACACTACAAAGTTTTTTCCAGCCAGCAAAAGGTTTGTCGAACGGAGGATTCCATCTATTGTACTTTGTCCCGTGCCATAGCGGTTGTCAAACAAATATTTCGTGTAGGCGTCATTCACGGCTATGATGGGATACTTGAGGGCTCCAGCCTTTTCCATAGCCCTCAAACGGATAACTCCTGTAGTTGTTTCTTCGGTGCCGCCCTTCACATTTTCCAAAACATCCCTTCTTTTATCGTGAATCGTGCCAACCAGGTCGGCGCCGTCGTCCAATGTGACCAAGGGCGTACGATCAATCACTTTGTTTATGCACCAGTAGTATTCTTTGGTTGTTTCACCACGCCAAGCGTAGACGTTTATCTCCTTCTTTGCTAGAAATGCCGCCACCTCATCTTGAGTTGAGAGGGGGTTAGATCCACACAAGGCGACTTCAGCTCCTCCAGCTGTGAGAGTTTCCACAAGCACGGCTGTTTCCTTGGTTACGTGTAGGCACGCTCCTACCACGATGTTGGCGAAGGGTTTTTTCTTCTCAAACTGGCGCCTGATTTGATTGAGAACTGGCATGTGTTTTGAGGCCCATTCAACCAGCAAGGCTCCTTGAGGAGCTAGTTTTGGGTCTTTGATTTTGAAATTTGGCATTAGCTTCTCCTTCTTACTTCTTACTGTAGGCTGGTTCATAAATTATTGGTTGTGCTTGTCTAGATTTGCTAGGAGGTTTTCCTTCGTTTTTTCTGTCATCTCCAAAATCTTAGGGACGTCTATTGTTGTAATTTCTCGATTCTCCATGACAA
>Ga0315308_1001387_pt1 | contig 13947 bp, 14 predicted proteins | sample TDP3_MG_FD_203078 | JGI IMG/M metagenome (GOLD analysis project Ga0315308, IMG submission 203078) | Freshwater sediment microbial communities from Lake Towuti, South Sulawesi, Indonesia - TDP3 | ecosystem: Environmental > Aquatic > Freshwater > Lake > Sediment | place: Indonesia: South Sulawesi... | reverse complement strand
AGCAGGGGTTGATCCCAAACACGTTTCCTGAGGGAGGTGAGGAAGCTGAGTATAACACGATGGATGCAACGCTCTGGTTCATCTACGCTGTCTACAAGTACTTTGAATACACAGGGGACACGGAGCTACTGAGGACCCTCTACCCCAAGCTGCAGGACATTGTCCACTGGCACAATCAGGGAACCAAGCACAACATCCGGCTGGACGCCGACGGCTTGCTGAGCGGCGGCGAAGAAGGGTACGCCCTCACCTGGATGGATGCCGTCGTCGAGGGACGGGCGGTCACTCCCAGGGTCGGAAAACCCGTGGAGATAAACGCTCTGTGGTACAACGCCTTGAAGTGCATGGAGTTCTTCTCAACCATACTGGACGAGGGGGAAAGCTCAAACTACAGAAGAATGGCTGAAAACGCCGAGAAGAGCTTCAACCGAGTCTTCTGGAACGAGCGTGAGAAATGCCTGTACGACTGCGTAGAGAATAGTGAACGAGATGAATCCACAAGGCCAAACCAGATCTTCGCCATCAGCCTCCCCTACCCAGTGGTCTCGGGAAGCAAGCAGCTCGACATACTGGAAGTCGTGGAGAGAGATCTTCTAACTCCATTCGGTCTCCGCAGTCTTACACCACGCGACTCGCGTTACATAGGCAGATACACCGGGAATAGGTACAGCAGAGACTCCGCCTACCACCAGGGAACCGTCTGGGCCTGGTTGATCGGCCCCTACGTGACTGCCCACGTCAGGGCTCGGGGCAAAGGTGAAGCTGTGAGATCCGAGGCGAAGAACCTCTTGGATCGTTTCTACAGCCACCTCACGGAAGCAGGCGTCGGCACCGTCTCTGAGATATTCGATGGCGACCCACCTCACACTCCTCGCGGATGCATTTCACAGGCGTGGAGCGTAGCCGAGATAATGAGAGCATACTGTGAAGATGTGCTGCAGCGACGCAGGCCTCGTGCTCTTCCCTCCACGACGCTCGAGCCGGAGCGGGAGCCGCCAGACGTGGAAGGGAGTGGACGATGAATTACCTTGTTCTTCCAGACTGACCAGAGGTATCAAGAACACCCAAGATCTTGCTTTGGACTCAGTACGTCAGCCGATCTTCATCTTGGACCGAATGATCCCCGGCGCGTTCAAAGGGGCTTCAGATAGATGTCCTGTCCATCAACCTTGACTTCGTAGGTTGGCAAGGATACCTTCGCTGGAAGCGACAGCACCTTCCCGGTGGTGATGTCAAACTTGGACTTGTGGTTCGGGCACGTGATAACGGTTCCTTCAACGGGGCCAGTGAGGAGGGAGAACCCAAGGTGTGTGCACTTTGATCCGATTGCGTAGAACGTTCCCTTCGCGTTGAGAACAAGAACCTCTTCGCCATTGGCATTGACAAGTCTTCTTTGTCCCGGAGGGATATCCGAGACTTTGGCAACCCAGAGAAAACCTTTTGACGCCAACTCTTCTCAGCCTTCGTCCCCAGAGAGCGGTAATATAAGTTTGCCTAGCGAAGCTCAAGGCAGTGTTCCTGAAACTGCCGCTCCATTGATGGAGAAAGCTTATAGTGAGCCCTTCCATCCGGGCGACTGAGTTGCCAAGCCATGCCGAAAATCTGTGAAATGCGCTGGCACGGGAGAGGAGGTCAAGGCATCGTGCTGGCGAACCAGCTCTTTGCAAGGGCTGCGCTGAGAGAGGGGAAGTACGCTCAGGCCTTTCCTGAGTTCGGTCCAGAGAGATCGGGGGCACCGGTCCGAGGCTTCACCCGGATCAGCACGGGACGCATAGACATACACCAACAGATCTATCAGCCCGACGTGGTGGCTGTTGTCGACCCCGCCTTTCTCAACGAGCCCGGAACTTTCGAGGGGCTTAAGACAGGCGGGATGCTGATCGCCAGCATTGAGGAGAACTTGAGCTACGAGGAGGACTTTCTCAGAAAGAGGTTCGGCTTGCCGACGCAGAAGATCTTCACGGTCGACGCTGTTCGGATAGCACAGGAAGTTTTCCAGGTGCCGATATATAACACGACGGTGATGGGGGCAGTAGCCAAATCGACAGGACTGGTTGAGCTCGAAAGCCTAAGGAAGGTTTTCGAAGAAAGATTCTCGGGAGACACCCTGGCCAAGAACCTTCAGGCCCTGGAGAGGGGCTACCAAGAGGTGACTCGATAGATGGCCAGCCAGAAAGCTCGGATGAAAGGCTGGAGGAACGTGGAGATAGCTGGCGCAATCACGACCCCGAGAAACTCGAGAGAATACAAGACCGGCGTCTGGAGAAGTCAAACCCCTGAGATCGACTACGACAAGTGCGTGAAATGCCTGTTCTGCTGGATATACTGTCCCGAGCCGACCATCCTTAGGCATCCGGAGAAGGGGGTTGAGATAGACCCAGACTACTGCAAGGGATGCGGAATATGCGCCCAAGTCTGCCCGGTGAAGTGCATAACCATGAAGGGGATGTGACACCGTGAGCCAGAAAGTCGTAGGCATGACGGGGGACGAAGCGGTGGCATACGCCACCAAGCAGAGCAACGTGGACGTGATCTCCGCCTACCCGATAACCCCTCAGACGATAATCGTTGAACGACTCAGCGAGTACTCCGCCAACGGAGAGATCAAGGCGAAGTACATCAACGTAGAGTCAGAGCACAGCGCGATGTCCGGCTGCATCGGGGCCAGCCTGATTGGGGCAAGAGTCTTCACAGCCACTGCGAGCCAGGGTCTTGCACTGATGCATGAAGCCCTCTACGCTGCTTCAGGCCTCAGGTGCCCGATAGTCATGGCTGTGGCCTGCAGAGCGCTGAGCGCGCCGATAAACATCCACGGAGACCACAGCGACGTCATGGGCTCCAGAGACAGCGGCTGGATACAGATCTTCACAGAGAACCCGCAGGAGGCCTATGACACGACGCTCATAGCCTTCAAGCTTGCAGAGAAGGAAAACGTGCTCACTCCAGCGATGGTGAATCTGGATGGATTCATAACCAGCCATGCGCTCGAAAAGGTCGAGGTCCTAGACGACCAAACCGTATCGAGATATCTGCCGCCAAGAAAGGCCCGCATGAAGCTCGATCCCGAGAACCCCGTGACACTCGGTGTCTTCACGCTCTATGACTACTACTTCGAGTTCAAGAGGCAGCAGGCCGAAGCAATAAAGGAGGCACACAAAGAGATGGGGGAGATATGGAATGGATTTCAGAAGATCTCCGACAGAAGGTACAGCAACATCAGAAAGCACAGGTTGAAAGACGCTGATGTGGCCGTGATCACCATGGGAAGCACATCGGGAACGGCGCGATACGCTGTTGACGAGCTCAGAAACAAGGGGGTCAAAGCCGGCTCGGTAGCTGTGAGGCTCTTCAGGCCGTTCCCAGCGAAGGAGCTGAGGCAAGCCCTGGAGGGAGTCAAGGCAGTCGCCGTACTAGACAGAGCTGCAAGCTTCGGCGCCCCCATGGCGCCGCTGTACTCCGACATAGCGACAATGCTATACGATGTTCGTCAACGCCCTACGATCGTTGACTTCGTGTACGGCCTCGGAGGCCGCGACATCACAGTGGACATGATCGCCTCAGCCGCGAAACAGGCTCTGGAGGCTCGGCGCAAGAAGCGAGTGATAGACGAGCCCGTCTATCTGGGGGTGAGAGAATAAATGGAGAGCTCAACTAGCCAGGCATACACGAAGCTCGCGGACGTGCCTACAGAAGAGCTCTTCGGGCCAGGACACAGGCTCTGCGCCGGCTGCGGCCCAGCGATAGCGATGAGGATGATGACCAAGGCATTCAGGGGCCCAACAATAGTGGTCAACGCAACCGGATGTGTCGAAGTGTCCTCCACACCCTACCCATACACGTCTTGGGGTGTTCCCTGGCTGCACGTCCTGTTCGAGAACGCAGCCGCCTCGGCCTCAGGAATAGTGGAGGCCCTCAACAAACTAGTGGACGACAGGAGGGCAAAAAAGGCAGACGTGGTTGCCGTAGGAGGAGACGGAGGCACCTTTGACATCGGCGTCCAAGCAATCAGCGGAGCCCTGGAGAGAGGACACGACCTAACATACATCTGCTACGACAACGAAGCCTACCAAAACACGGGAATACAGAGATCAGGAGCCACCCCCATCGGCGCACACACCACAACCTCAGTCGCAGGCAGCGTCATCCCTGGGAAGCTAGAGCCCAAGAAAGATATGATGGCGATCGCGATAGCCCACAAGATACCGTACGCCGCATCCGCTACCATAGCTGATTGGAAAGACTACATCAGTAAGGTCCGCAGAGCCATTGAGGTGGACGGCCCGGCCTTTATCCACGTCTTGGCTCCCTGTCAGCTGGGTTGGCGTTATGACCCAAGCCTCACGATCCAGATTGCGAGGATGGCGGTCCAGACGAGGATCTTCCCAGTGTACGAGTACGTAGACGGTGTCTACAAGATCAACTTCAAGGTTCCAAGCCCCAAGCCCATAGAGGAATACCTCAAGCTCCAAGGTAGATTCAGGCACCTCTTCCAAGACAAGAACAAATGGGTCATCGACAAGATCAAGGAGAACATCGAAGCCAACTGGCGGAGGCTTGTGATGCTGGAGGAGGCTACGTCACCTAGGCCTTCTCAGCCTTAAGGGACTTCAGCTATCCTTAGGTTGAAGGGGTTTAGAATCGATCGACTAGAATGACTACCGGGACCTGTCAAGCGGTCTGCTAGTTCTCGCGAGTCAGTGTTGATCGACCAATCGACCGACCGATCCAAAGCACTCATTGAGCATCAGGGCAAGAATTCCTGCAGCAATGGATCGGCGGACAGCCCTCTGTATCCAAGCTGTTTTGCAAGCTCATCCACGTTGTGCTTCTGACCCTGTGACCAAAGCTCCTTCAAGAAATCTCCGGCCTCGTTGGTCGTGAACCAGTCCTCCCCGAACTTGCGACGAAGAGCCTCGCGGAGCTGTGCCTCAAAGATCCAGGCCCGCAGGTACCCGGCACAGTATAGCTCGTCGTCAACATCATTGAGATAGTGGCTAGGCGGATGCCTAAAGATCAGGGCCGCCTCGAGGGTCCGCTGGTACTCCAGATCCATGCCCTCAAGGCCGTCCGAATGGAGCTTCAGCTCGTATCTCAGCTTGGCACCGTAACGCCGCAGAAAGTAGAGCTTGATTAGCCGTTGGAAGTCAATGAAGGCAGCTGCGTCGTTGACGGCCAGGAAGCGTTCAAGCCAAGACTCGTTGGTTGTAAGATGCTCGAGCAAGAAGGCATAGCTCTCGGTGACGGAGACATCTCCGAGATATCGATACTCAACCGGCAACCCGGCGTCGCACCAGGCGTGATGCTCAGCATGGCCCGTCTCATGCAGCAGCGTCGTATAGTCGTCGTGGCCGCCATGCGGCATGATCACCAGCTTGATCTCGCCGGGCACCCGTATGGGGGCCACGAAGGCCCTCGGGGATTTCTTGGGTCTCTCCTCCACATCCAACTCGATGTTCTTCTGCTTCTCGAGATCAATCCCCACACCGTCCAAGGTACTCTTCAATACGTGGACTAGAGGTTCCTTCGGAAACATTCGATCGAACTGCTTCGCTCGGAAGACAAATGCCAGGTCATGTTTCTCTCCCTCCTCCAATGAGACCCCTGCGATGCGCTGGAAGAGATCACCCATCCCATCTCTGTACAGACCCTCTGTGTCCGCGATGAATCGCTGCATGATTCTGCTAAGCGCCTCGAAATCTATGCCCTTAATCTCGGTGAACAAAGCCAGATAATTCTCATAACCCAGGCTCTTCGCGGCGGCATGCATCGTGTCCATACGCTCCCTTAACGTTGAGTTCATTTTGTCTACAACCTGGTTTCGTGCGTAAAAGATTCGAGAACGTCTCGCGCGATCGCCCTCGTTCGCCATCTTCACAGCGGCAAGACGATAGGGCATCCTCTCGCCGTTCACGGTCACGATCTCGGTGGCAGCCATCGTCTCTACGCGGCTGGTCAGCTTCTTCACTCTCTGGGTTAGGCAAGTAGACGTTAAGAAGTCCTGCAGGTACCTGAGCCGTCTTGCTTCGTCCCCACTTGCACCCTGCCTTCTGGCCCTGACATCAGCGATCAACTCCGGGTCGAACAAGCCAGCGTAACGGTCATAGATGGTTGAGAGGTTCATCTCATCCTTGAGTCCCGCCCAGTTCAAGTAGTACTCTCTGTCGATGTCGCCGTTGAAGTTCTCGACCTCTCTTCGGACCTCCTCCAGATTCATCAAGTTGCTCCGCCTCATGATACAACGGCAACGCCACCGACACTTTCTCTTAATGTTTCAGCAGACAGCGATCGATCAACTAGTGTAAGAAGCATAGGCTTCTTATATGGCCAGGCAGAGCAAAGCGCCACGTGAGGGCTTGAGCCTTGAAAAGAGTCTTCTACATTGTGCTGGACGGCTTGGGCGATCTTCCGTCCCCAGAGCTTGAAGGCAAGACCCCGCTGGAGGCCGCCGAGATCCCTGAGATGGACTCCCTGGCAAGAGCTGGACAACTGGGCCTAGTCTACACAGTGAAGAAGGGGTTCGCACCTGAGTCGGACGTCGCCGTGATAAGCATCCTAGGGTACGATCCGTTCAAGTACCACACGGGAAGGGGCCCGATAGAGGCTGTCGGCACCGGTCTCTCCATGAAGAAAGGCGATCTAGCTCTGAGGTGCAACTTCGCCACCCTTGGAGAAGGAGGAAGAATAGTTGACAGGAGGGCCGGCAGAAATCTCACAACCTCCGAAGCATCGAAGCTTGCTCAAGCAGTGAACTCCAAGGTGAAGCTGACATCAAGCCCAGCTGAGTATGTCCTCAAAAACACGGTGGGACACAGGGCTGCCATGGTCATCAGGTCGAAGGTAGGCAAGCTCTCCGGAAAGATCTCCAACACAGACCCGGCGTACACACAAGTCGAAGGGCTTGGGGTCGCCAAGAAAGACGCCGAGATGCTGCTCCAACAGTCAACCCCAATGGTGAAGAGCATAGAAGCCAAGAGGGCAGCTCAGCTCGTAAACGAGTTCGTCCGAAAGAGCAACAATGTGCTCGACAGGCACGAAGTCAACATCGAGAGGAGACGTCGAGGATCCCTTCCAGCCAATCTGATACTCACAAGGGACGCAGGGGACTCCTTGCCGAGGATGCCAAGCCTCAGCTCTCTCTACGGCGGAACGTTCGGCTGCCTGGTGGAGATGCCTGTTGAGAGAGGAATCGCCCTCCTCTCGGGGATGAGGGAAGTGAAACTACCAGAACCAACGGGCAACCTCAAACACGACTACACAGTGCGCGCAAAAATCGCCGCGCAAGCGATGACACACGAATTAGACCTTTTGTACACTCACATCAAGGGCCCTGATGAGCCTGGTCATGATGGAGAGCCTGAGAGGAAGAGGGAGGTTATTGAGATGATTGACCGTTACTTCTTCTCCACTCTTCTGCCCAGCGTAGATCTGAGCAGAGATGTCGTGGCGGTGACGGCTGATCACTCTACGCCTTGCTCTCTGAGAGCCCACTCAGACGATCCTGTTCCTCTCCTCATAGCCGGTTCAAACCTGAAGGCGGACGGCATCAAACACTTCAGCGAAAACGACTGCAGTAGGGGAAGCCTTGGAACAATAGACGGGCCTGAACTCATGCCCAAGCTCATGGGATTGGCGGCAGACTGAACAGGGATCAAGATCGATCGACCGAGCAGGCGCTCTGACATCCTGCGTGGGCCTTGGCTGGCCCGTTCTCGAGGCTTTGGAGAGACTGCTCAAGTAGAATGCAAGAGGCGGTCGAAGGAAAGCAAGGCCTCTCCATCGATATCTCCGGAATAACTTTCTAGAGTTATCCAATCTTCTCATTCAGTTACGTTCATGGCAGTTTTAGAACCTGACACACTATAAATTGGCATAACGGGTTTGTATCTTAAAATAGCGAAATCGCCATCAAAAATGATCAGGAAACGCTTCCAGAGGATTGGCAAGTGGCTAAGAGCATTTCGAAAATGAGTTTTATTATCTCAGCCCCTGGGTCTACATGACCCAATGTTTGCTCTCCGAGATATCTCGCCTTTCCCTGTTTGGCAACTAGATTTCTTGTTGATTCAACTCCCATCCTGGCAGCGTCAGCGGCAATCCGAAGTGCTTCCGTTAGATCAAGATTTCTCTGGACAGCATCTTCAAGTGATTCTACAGCTGGCTCAAGTGCATCGATGAGAGTTTTGTCACCTAGCTTAGCTCCACCACGTTGCCGTATTTTTTCCAACGACACCCCAAACATATTCGAAAGATCCTTGAGGTCGATTTCGCTCTTTCCATTCGCCACTTTACCCGCTTCTATGAATAATGTCCCAAAAAGTGCTCCGGAGGCACCTCCGACTGAAGACAAGATCGCCCGACCAGCCGTGTCCAATAGATTCCCGATATCTCGGCTTTTCTTTTGCTCAATGGCCTTTTTGACATTCTCGAAACCGATGTACATCCCCACCCCAAGATCACCGTCACCGCAAGCCGCGTCAAGCTCATCCAAGTGGTTTTTCCGCAGCATAATCGTGTTCGCTAGGTTCAGGAGAAAATTCCTTATGAGTGTGTATTCTATTTTTTGTACCAAGGATTGTTCCTCCTACTGAGTGAGCCTCTTCAACAGATCTGGGCATTTGCTAAAAGTAGGTGTATAAGCTGGAGCATCAAACAACTCTTTAAGTTCTTTATCCAATCGCATCAAAGTCACTGAGCATCCTGCCATCTCCTGAGTAGTGAGGAAACTGCCCACCTCGGTACGGTGAATGCTGATCCCTAAATTACGCAAGGTCTGATGAACTTTGCGGTTTACGACATAGAGTTCCATCAAAGTGGTCGAACCATATCCATTGACTATGAGGTTGACTTCATCTCCCCCTTGGAACGGCAGATCCTCAACCACTCCCTTCACCAGCACCTCGGCTGTCTCATCCGCAGTCAGCAACTCCGTTTTTTTGACTCCCCTTTCACCATGAGCCCCTATTCCAAAGTACATCTCGTTCTCGCCCAATGTGAAAGTGGGCTTGCCGGTCGCTGGAATTGTAGCAGATGAGAGGGCAACGCCATAGCTTCTGCAGCTATCCCTTGCTTTATCGGCTGACTTCCTTACCTCCGATATGGAGGCGCCAGTCTCGGCCTTCGCCCCAGCGACCTTGATAACAAATAGGTCAGCGGCTATGCCTCTTCGTTCCTGAGCTCTTTCAGGCGGCGCAGAAGCTATATCATCCCAAACTCTCACTGTCTCGTTTTCAATACCTTCATTCTTGGCTAGTTCCGCAGCCATACCGAAGTTCATGTTATCCCCGGCGTAATTTCCATAAACATATAGTACGCCTTTTCCGCCATTCGCCGCTTTTGTTGCCTCCACGATTAACGTAGGTGAAGGCGCGGCGAAAACCTCACCAAGGACGGCGACATCGGCCATACCATATCCGACCCAACCCAGAAATAGCGGTTCATGCCCGCTTCCGCCACCTATGACTACTCCAACCTTATCCCTCACAGGCGCGTCCCTCCTAGAGACCACATGAGGGCTGACCAACCTGATAATATCGGGATAGGCCTTGGCGTAACCTTCGATGCTCTCCACCGTTACCTTAAATGGGTCATTAATCAGTTTCTTCATGCGCTGTCCTACAAGTGCCTTCGCAGAAATCGAATATGAGCGTTTCGCCGTCAATAATAATTGCCGAATATCGATCGACTTAGCCTCTGTCCGTCATTCACGGGCCTAGTCCACAAAGCCGGACTGCCAACCCTCGGTTCCGACTATCCTGATCCCGCAGCGGCACTGCTGGTAAACAACCTTGGCAGCCGGATCAGCCCTCAGATGCCCCCTAACAGTCCTCACCCTCTCACGACACACAGGGCAGAACTCATGCTCAGACCAGTACCTCTCAGCCTCAGTCTGCACGCGCGCCGACGGCATGAGTAATCATACATCATCACACCTTCTTGAGGTTTTCTTATGTTACTCACACCCTCGAACTTGTATGAGTATGATTGGTGGCCGATCGATCGACTATGTTTCAGGGTGAAATCTATGGTTGAAGTCTTTGAGTGCTTTTGCGGCCTTCATGATTTCCTGGAGCTTCTCTTTCTCGTTCATGCCCTCTGCGTCCACGATAGCCCGGACTCCCCATCGCCGGTCGTTGATCCAGAACTCTATCAGTGCATCGTGTTTCTTGCTTACCTCTTTAGTGAGCTTCTCTATTCTCCTGAAACCCCTCACGACCTTGGGGATCATACGCTCATACTTTTTCCAGTTCTCTCTGAACTGTAAGTGCTCAACAACTCTGAACAGCTCCTCCATGTTCTCCTCCGGGTCGTCTCCCCTTTATCGATTGAGGTCTCCCAGGCACACTTCTTGTGTAGGCGTTTTCATAAGTGTGGGGGTCTCTTCCTTAGGAAAAGGGAGATGCTCAGTTTGGCTTGAGCGCCATTCTAATATCTCGCGGGGCGACGCGCCGTGTTGATGGCGGCCTACGCCCGCAGAGATTTTCTGTGTCGCGTGTACCAGACTGTTTCATGTTGTCGACGCAGTTCGCGCTATGATGCCTGGGAAGGCAACTCCGTGACGATGAGAATGTCCGAGCGACATCCGCTTCGTTTCCTCGCAAGAATGAAAATTGACTCAGACGTGTCTCTGAGTTTTAGACAGAAGGTCTTGGCAGCGATCTGCTGGGGGTGCGTGGTCGGCGATCACATCGCCTATCTGTTCCGGACAACATCGACTGCTCAGCTCGGCTTCAATATTGAGACCATCATCGGGATTGAAGTCTACGTCACGGTAGCCGCTCTCGTCTGTTGGAGGGCCCTGACGACCCGCAGCTCACGGCGCCAGCCTCGCCGATCGATCAATGGATGGATCGGCCTTCTCTTGTTCCGGGCAAGGACACGCCAGCCAGCAGTTAGAGATTCCTGAACCCTGTTTGGAAAAGAGGCGCTGCCACGCTCATGAATCTGCCTCCGCAGCGCAGCCCGCGACGATTTCCAAGCCACGACGCGGATCGAGTTCTATCTAGCGATCGTCGATCGATTCTCGGTTGGAAACCCCAAATCATGTATATGTGAGGCTAGGGCCTTCACAGCATGTCGATCAGCACAAGGCCGGGCGGCGTAACCATACTCGCCCTTGTTCTATGCATATTCGGTGTTCTCCTGCTGGTTGGCGCCGCGGCTCTACTTTCAGCGGCCAGCTTCGTCGGCGAATACATAGACCTCGTACGGCAAACAATGGGGACCATTCCAAGCCTGCCTCCAGGAATCGACCTTGTTGCGATGGTCACGGCTGTCTTCACGGCAATAGCAGCCGTACTTATCCTGCTGGGAATTGTGAACTTTCCATTGGCCTGGGGAATCTTCTCAGGGAAGGGATGGGCTTGGACGTCCTCCATCATCATCTCAGTTATCTGGATAATCATAGGGGTCGTCACACTGATCGCAGTCGTTGGAGTATTCATCTTGATCATAGCTGCATTGATACTCTACTACCTGTACCGGCCTCACGTGAAAGAGTTCTTCGGTAAGGGTGTGCGTCCGACCTATGGCCCGCCGACCGGCCCGATATAACTCACTTCGTTGGACCAGCGAGTATCCTCGTCCCGGAGTTGGCGTCGAAGCGCGTTGATTGATCGAAATGACTTTCGCAGATCGCTAGACCTCGATTGGTGTGGTCTCGCCTGCATCAGGATTAGGATGCATGTTGAGTGGGTAAGTCGATTGATCTCTCTTGAACCCTGAAGCTAGGTCCTCGGCGTCTGTTGTATCAGCTGCTTCACGAGTGTGTCGTTTGGGCCGTATACGTAACGGCCTCGCCGCGCCGACTTGATTTTTGCCTCGAAATACTGTGCGATGTTGGAAGGGTCGTCGGAGACTCGTCCGATCGGCGGCTGGTTCTTCGTGTTCCAGTCGATCAGGATTTCCAAGGTTTGTTCGTCTGGGAGACGCCTTACGTTGACGTAGTAGCTAGTGAGCCGTATGGCTGCCTCGTCCCGCATCCCCTTCCCCACGCCTCTCAGCAGCATGGGGACCCAAGGAGGTTCCCACCTGCCCCGCATCTCCCTCATGCCTCGGAGCCTTGCCTCAACCCGTGCTGCCGCCTCACCGATCTCCCCTATGAGTGGCTGAACCGACTCGGGAACCCGAATGCGCCCGACCTGGTCGACGCGACCGCGAATCCAGCGGGAGATCTCCACGGAGATAAGGGTCGCCATCTCTCTGCGTGTGAGGGAGACGCACCCTTCACTCACGAGACGGTTGATAAGGCGCCAGTGGGAGCCACGAAGCGGCTGAGTGCGTGAGACGTACTCGTTGAAGGGCACTGCGATCTCGTATGGAGGCTCGGCGCTGCTCGTGCGCCATCCAAAGTGCTGAACAAGTTTGTCAAGGAGGTTGGCAGGCTCTTGTTGCAGCGAGCGTTCTATACGACGCGCTTCGGCTCTCGCCCATGTGTTGGAGAGAAGGTCGCTTTGAACGGCTGCGCAGATCATGCCGGCCGCCGCGAAACTCAAGAGTTCAAGCTCCGGGTCATGCCCCGGGAGAACGTACCTATGATCGAGCGCCTGGTGAATTCTCTGGCTTGTTCGCTCTCGGAGCCCCGGGCTTTGTCCGAGGAGGTCTAGGCTGACGCTGAGACGAGCCAGGTACTCTCGGGCTCCGGGAAGGAAAGGGTAGGAAGCAAGCTGGCTGAGCGTGAACATCTAGAACCATCTTCAGTCGGGCGAGATATAAGTTGCGGTTCGCACCGTCGGTTTGACTTTCAATCTCTGCCTCTAGATCGCTACCTCTAGCGTGTGTCTTGATACGGTTGATTCGACAGGCCGTGGGATAGGCATCGGGATCAGGATTCCAGTGAACTTGCGTTCCTCGCGACCTTTTCTAGGGCTGTCACAACATCATCTAAGTCTCTGTCGGTCAGGGTTTGATAGACTGGCAGCAGGAGGTCTCGTTGTGAGAGCTCCTCCGCTCTGGGACAGAGGCCCCGTTGGTAAGACACAGCTCTTCCGTAGAGCGGGTTGTCGAAGGGGAAGGATGTCTTTCCGTACCCCACCTTGTTTCGAATGACTTCTTGGAGATGCACCGGTATCGGGCAGTAGCCCTCCGCCTTGATTCCCTCTGCGAGCAGGGCTTTGGCGAAGGAGTCTCGAGACGCCCCCAATTTCTCCGGTACGACGAGTGCTCCGTACGCCCAGTAGACATGGCTCGCACCCGGGGCTACGTAGGGCGGTTTCAAGCCCGGGATCTCTTGGATGCGTTTGGTGAGGTATTCTGCGTTCTTCCGCCGCTTCGCGATGAAGGTGTCGAGCTTGCGCAGTTGAACCCGTCCGATGGCTGCCTGAATTTGCGTCATGCGGTAGTTGTAGCCGACACCCCAGTATACGTTGTGCGCGGGCACGTTTGGGTAAAGGGAAACGCGAACACGGCAGTGGTTCGCTATCGACCTAGCTCTCTCGGCCAGCTCGTCGTCGTTCGTTATGAGCATCCCCCCTTCGCCGCCTGTGGTGATGTGCTTGTTGAGGTAGAAGCTGAAGCAACCGATGTCGCCGAACGTGCCGACCTTTTTTCCCTTGTACTCCGCTCCGTTGGCCTGGGCGCAGTCCTCGATTACCACGAGGCCGTGTTGGCGAGCAACCTTGAGGATGAGCTGCATGTCAGCGGGTTGACCCAGCATGTGCACCGGAATAACTGCTTTCGTCTTCTCCGTCACCCTCCTGTCGACCTCGTTGGGATCGAGGCCATAGGTCTCGGGGTTGATGTCGGCGAAGAGGGGGACCAGGCCTTGGTGGAGGACGGCGTTGGCTGTCGCCATGAAGGTGTAGGGCGGAAGGATGACATCGTCACCGGGACCGAGCTGGGCAGCGGCCAGCGCAAGATGCAACGCCGAAGTCCCGGAGGTGACGGCAACAGCATGTTTCACGCCGTAGTACTTGCTGAAGGCTTCCTCGAACCTGCTCACTTCCTCGCCTA
>Ga0315308_1001386_pt1 | contig 13961 bp, 14 predicted proteins | sample TDP3_MG_FD_203078 | JGI IMG/M metagenome (GOLD analysis project Ga0315308, IMG submission 203078) | Freshwater sediment microbial communities from Lake Towuti, South Sulawesi, Indonesia - TDP3 | ecosystem: Environmental > Aquatic > Freshwater > Lake > Sediment | place: Indonesia: South Sulawesi... | reverse complement strand
TGGCATCATTCGGCTCTCCAGGGAACTGGAGGGCGTGGAAAAGGGCCAGCAAGTAATGGTCATGGTCGTCTCGCTGCCCATCTCCCCCCGGGAAGCGTTGATAGAAGCCGAGCAGGTCGGGTTTGATGGACTGTGCCAGTATCTCGAAGAATACGAAAAAAAGTACGGTTTGAGTTCTGCCGACTTCTACGACCGCTTCCTACGCGGTGAGATGGGTGACAGTGGCGACTTTATCCTCTGGGCTGGGGCCTATGAAATCTACCAGCGGTTAAAATCGGAGCAGGATGCTGTCGAGGCCGCTGCCTAATGTACATCCTTCCCTATCCCATCTCACCTCCTCGTTCCCGAAGCGTCAACACCACCGGTACTCCATGTGCAGATCGCTTTATTATACCACGCCGCCCTCAGCCACGCAATACCGCTAGCCCTTTGCAGGGATTTGGGGTATAATTAGCCGTGACAATTCCAAAAGGGAGAGGGGGGGAAATGGTACAGACCAGAAGGATTGAGCTGAAGACGAAAGGCCACTGCGACATCATTGACATCACCCACCAGGTGGCCCAGGAAGTGGCCCAGACAGGGTTGAAGGATGGGACGGTCACCATCTTTGTGCCCGGCTCGACGGGCGGGGTAACTACAGTGGAATACGAAAGCGGGTTGCTGTCAGACCTGCGCCGACTCTTTGATCGCGTGGTGCCGACCAACATCCCCTACCAGCACGACCAGCGCTGGGGCGATGGCAACGGCTACGCCCACGTGCGGGCCTCGCTCCTGGGGGCTTCGCTGACGGTGCCCTTCGTGGACAAGAGACTCACCCTGGGCACGTGGCAACAGATTGTGTTTCTTGACTTTGACAACCGCCCACGTTCCCGCCAACTCGTGCTGCAAATCATGGGAGAATAAACGGCTGGTGTTCTTTTATGTCATGTCAAGGCAGGGATTTGAACAGGTGGGGCGCGACCTCGATGGAATAAACGGCTGGTGTTCTTTTATGTCATGTCAAGGAGCACTTTCAGCATCCCCTTCTTCTGCGCCCGCTCAAAGGCAGCCGGACCGTCGTCCAGGGGATAGGTGGCACTGATGAGCGATTCCACGTCTACCAGGCCGCGCTCCAGAAGGCGCAGGGCCGGAGCAAAGGGACCACAGCGGGAACCGACCAGGGTGATCTCGTCCACCACCAACAGGCTCAGGTTCACCTCGACGTCGCCGTGGAAGGTGCTCTTGAGGACCAGGGTGCCCTGGGGTTTGACCAGCCCACGGGCAGCGGCAAACCCGCTGGGATGGCCGGTGCAGTCCACCACCACGTCGGCCTTTTCCGTGGGCAACTCATCGGCCAGGCGGGCGTCAATGCCTCGCCGCTGCAAGATGTCCAGCTTCTCCTTATGACGTCCCCCTACTACCAGGTCGCAGCCTGTCAGCCCCAATACCTGGGCCACCAGAAGGCCCAGCTTGCCATCGCCAAGGACCACCACCCGATCGGTAGGCTTGATCTGGACCTGTTCCAGGATCTCCAGCGCGGCGGCCAGAGGCTCGACGAAGACAGCCGCCGCGTCGCTGACGGCCTCTGGCACGGTGTGCAGGTTGGCCACGGGCAGGCTCAGGTAATTGGCAAAGGCGCCGTCGCGCCCCCAGATGCCCAGGGTGGTGCGGTCAGGACAATGGGTGGGCGCTCCGGCGCGACAGGTGGGGCACTCGCCACAGTAGCAGTTGATCTCACCCACCACCCGCCGGCCGACGAGGCTCCCATCAGCGCACTCCTCGACCACGCCCACAAACTCGTGGCCCAGCACGCCCCGGAAGCCCATGTAACCGCGCACGATTTCCAGGTCGGTGTTGCAGATGCCGGCCAGTTTCACCCGCACCAGGACCTCCCCCAGTGGAGGCACAGGTCGGGGATGGTCCTCGACCAACCTCAATTGCCCATCGTAAACCAAAGCACGCATAGCTTTATCTCACTACTGAACAGGAGAGCATGGTTTTCCCGCATCGGGCTCTTCAGACATCCTCGCTGCTTCCGCAGTCCGGCCTATGCTCCCATTGCAGTCAACCTCGTCTTCGGCCGCCCGACGGCGCGGTGAATAAGCCACCAGCAGCCCCCCCTGTCACCCAGCAAGCACTGACGTCGAGGCGATGATCACCCCGGCCAGGAGGTGCCGAGGCGGTCAATCGTTGCGCAAGGGCTGACGTCTTCGCAAAGACATCATGGGTGTCTGTACGTACAGACACCTTACGCCCGCTCGTGAGATGCCCGGTCCCATTCCATTCTCCATACCATTACTAGGTTAGCAGCTAGCAGAGGATAGAGGGCAGTGGCTTATTGAGAACCCTTGGCGCAGCGAAACCCCACGCTGAAGCTCTGGTACTCGGGGCTGCGCCAGGCGCGATTGGAGCTACGCATGAGGTGCGGTACGTTGTCCCACGACCCGCCACGCAACACCCGATACACGCTGGAATCTGGTCCGGGCGGATTGCGATCTGGCGATTGGATGTAATAATTATCCCAATACCGGTCGGCCACCCACTCCCACACGTTGCCAGCCATGTCCAGCACACCATACGAGCTGGCCCCTTGCGGCTTGCTCCCCACCGGCACTGTTCCCTCACCACATTCACTATACTGAGCGTGGTCACAATCTATCCCCCCACCCCAGGGATACGTCCGCCCATCCGTCCCTCGCGCCGTTTTCTCCCACTCGGCCTCCGTCGGCAACCGCTTGCCTGCCCACTGACAGTAATCGCTCGCCTGATACCAATCCACGTGCACCACTGGATGTTGGACATAGTTGGGCATTGTCATAGGAGATAGTTTCCCTGCATGCCTTCGCCTTTACGCATTCTCGGTATTGGGCATTGGTCACCTCATACCTGTCAATGTAAAAGGCGTCCAAATACACCACATGCTGCGGCTGCTCACCGGAGAACCAATCCCGCTGGCAACCGCCCTGGTACTCGTTGCACAGTTGCAGGGCGTAGTCCACCTCGGCGTCGCTTGAGCCCATAGTGAACTCACCGGCCGGGACGTAGACCATGCCCGGCGGTGGAGCAAGGGGAGTGGGGGTGTTGGTGGGAGGCACCGGTGTTGATGTGGGTGGAATGGTGGTAGCCATGGGAGTGGGTGTTGGAGTGACGGTAGGTGTGTTTGTGAGAGAAGGTGTATGGGTGGGATACGCCGTAGGTGTGAGAGTGTCAGCCGGAGTAGCCGAGGGTGTATGGGGCGGTCTGGGCGTTGCAGCCGAAGTGCTGGTAGTGATAGGTGTTGCTGTCGGTGGAGCCAGCGAGATCCCCATAGGACTGCCTCCTAGCAAGACCCCACCCACTACTGCCAGTAACACTACCCCTCCCATAACACCCCAAGCCCACTGTGGCACCTTCTGCCACAAGGGTACGGCTTCCCCCACGGGCACCATGACCGCTTTCTTCAGCGCCTCGGCTAACTCCCCTGTACTCTGGTAGCGGTCGTCCGGGTCTTTGGCCATCGCTTTCAGCACTACTCGCTCCACTGCTTCAGGGATAGCGGGATTCACCTTCCGCAGCGAGGGCAACGGGTCGGTGATGTGCTTGATCATCACCGCCCACGTCTCCGCTTCATACGGCACATGCCCTGTCAATATCTCGTACAGCATCACCCCTACACTGTACACATCGCTGCGGGCGTCTATCTCCTCGCCCTTCACTTGCTCCGGCGACATGTAGGCTGGCGTGCCGATCCCCTCCCCGCTACCGGTCAGCTTTGCCGAGGCTTCCGTTATCTTGGCCAGGCCGAAGTCAGTCAGCAAGGCCCAATTGCCATCCATCAGTACGTTGCTTGGCTTCACGTCCCGGTGGACGACTCCCTGCTGGTGGGCGTAGTCCAGTGCAGCAGCGATCTGTCCAATCAGGTCGGCCACCTGCCTTAAGTTGAGACGAGTTTCCATCACCTGTTTGAGTGTGCGCGCCCCTTCAACGTAGCGCATCACGATGAAGCTGTAGTCCTTGTGCTGACCATAATCATAGACAGGCAGGATGTTAGGGTGATATAAACTGGCGGCAGTTTGGGCCTCGCGCTGGAATCGCCGGGCAAGGGTGGGTTCGCGTAACCGCCGCAGTTCCAGAACCTTGAGGGCTACGGTGCGGTTGAGGGTGGGGTCCACAGCCTTGTAGACGGTGGCAAAACTGCCCCCTCCTACTTCCTTGATGATCTTGTATTTGCCAAATTTCTTGGGAACAGAATCCGTCATTGCTCACTCGCTGTTGCTTCTGGTGTCACCACAGCCTTTCTCTTCCAACACAAAAGCCAACTCCCTCCTGGCCTGCGGAGAAAATCGGCTCTCAATGTCTCACACTCCTGCCTCCTGCTGGCTACAGCTACGATGAAGCAACGATGGTGATGTAATTGATGACTGGCGAACCCTCGGATGATCATTACTCGTATCGGAGAGCGTGAACGATTTCCATCCGCGCGGCCTGGCGCGCTGGCACCAGAGCCGCTAACACACCAAAGATCAAGCCAATGGCGATCGCCGCCAGTAGGCCGGCGTAAGGAAAGACATAGTTAACCGGAAAGCCACTGACGCTCAGCCCCAACACCATCACATAGCCCAGGTAGAGTCCGGCCAACAGACCGAACGCCGTCCCGATGGCTGCCAGCAGCAGCGACTCGGCGACCACCATTCGGCGCACTTGTCTTCGTGTCGCGCCGATGGCACGCAACATGCCGATCTCGCGCGTCCGCTCGATCACGCCGATGGCCAGCGTATTGAGCAGCGCGATGAGCGAGGGTAAGGCCAGAACGCCGAGGATGACAAAGTATATGGCAAAGATGGAATCAAAGAGTTGCTTGTTTTCCTCGAAATAGCTTTTCCCGGAGACCAGTTTGAACTGCGGGTAATCCTCAAGGATGGCCTTCATTTTCTGCTCAACCTTGGCCTGGTCTGCCTCAGGCGCCAGGTTCACCTGGATAAAGATGTCTTCGCTTTTGCGAAAGTCCTTTTGAAGATTGGCCTGCGAGATATAGGCTGTCATGATTTTGGCGTTCAGATAGTCGCCAGCAATGGCGACGATTTGGTATTCCTTCTGGCCTGTGGGCGTCGAGAGCCGCACCGTGTCCCCAACTTTGAGTCCTGCCTGTGCGGCGAAAACACCGTTGGTGATCAGGGTACGCCCATTCGACAGCTTGTTGTAAGCCGTCCAGTCCCCTTCCTGAAAAGTCAGGCTGGCCACCTGTGGATAGACTTCCGGGTCAATCCCCAGCAGCGAGATAGACTTACCATTCGCCGTAGCCGCCGCAAAGCGCATCGTGCTGACCGCTCCCACCCCAGATACGGCGCGCAGGTTTTCAGCCAGGTCTTGCTTGGCGCCAACATCGCTTCCCCACACGCCGACCGAAGGCGGCATAATCAGGTAATCGCTTCCCAGACTCCGCCGCAAAATATCCAGGAAACCGCCGGATAGACTCCAAATCAATCCACCCATGCCAACAATGATGGCCAGCCCGATCATGGTGGCACTCGCCGTGATCGCCGACCGGGCCGGTTGGCGAGTCAGGTTGCCTTGGGCCAGCGTCCCTGTCCCTTCACGGGCAAAGGTGAAGGCAATCAACGCACTGAACACAGAAGCGATCGGCTTTACCAGCGCCGGCGCGACGAGCACCAATCCGATCAGGAACATCAGACCGCCCAATGCAGTCAAGCCCATGTTGCCTGAAATCAACCCGAGTACAGCCAGCGCGATCAAGCAGACACCGATCACCGCGCCGACGCCGGCCGTGCGTTGGCCAATCTCGGCCACGGATGGGCGCAGCGCTTCCAGCGGCATCACGCGGCTGGCGCTAAAAGCTGGCAGCAGTCCAGCGAGCAGGGTCACACCAACTCCCAGCGTCACGGTCACAAGGATCAGGATCGGTTTGACAACCGGTGCGCCAATTTGAAGGTGTATAAACTGTGTGAATACAGGCGCCATCAAGACCAGGAGACCCGCGCCCATGAGATACCCCAGCGCAATCCCCAACAACGTGCCAACTGCGCCCTGTAAAACCCCTTCTGTAAGGATCAATCCAATGATTGTGCGGCGACTGGCCCCAACGGCCCGCAGCATCCCGATGTCGTGACGGCGCTCGGCGACAATCGTGCGGAATGTGTTAAAGATGATAAAGCCACCCATAAACAGAGCCAGGAACCCAAACAGATTGAACGCCGCTTGCCCGGTTCGTATGCTGGCGAAGATTTCTGTTCCACTCGACAGCGCACCCAGGGTATAGTCTTTCCCTAAAGTGGTTTCGATAGCTTTTTGGATGGCCTCGCGCTGAGCCAGATCGGTTGTGTCCAGGTTGATTTCAATAGTGTTGATGCGGTCGGGGAGATCGAACCACTTTTGCGCTTCATACAGCGTCACGAGCACCTCTTCGTTCCCTGGCAACGTTCGCGCGGGAAGCAGCCCCACAATCTTCAATGACACGCTGCCTTCAGGCGTCGGCAAATGCAGCTTATCGCCGAGCTTGAGTCCCAGGCTATCGGCCAGACTGGTGGTGATGACGGCGGCAGTGGTATCGCCGGGCCGCAGAAAGCGCCCTTCTTTGATGGGATAGTTGCGCAGCGTTTGCGCCTCTCTGGGATCAATGCCGGCCAGCGTCAAGGCCGTAATATCGGCCCGGCCAAAATAATTATCCGGAATGTTGATGGTGCGGCTCAATGACCCTGCGATCACGCGGATGCCTGTGACTGTTTTGACCCGGTTCAGCACCTTGTCCGAGAACGCTTCACCGGTCTTGTGCGTGATGGTCACATCCACCTGGCCCGAAGCGGCCAGGATATTGGTTTGAAAGGCGCGCAACATGGTTGGCAGTATGGTGTTCATGCCAAAGATGACCAGCGTGCCAAACATAATCGCCAGGGTGGTGAGAAACGTCCTGAGTTTGCGCCCCCACAAATAGCGGGCGGCCAAAGTCACTTGAAGGTTCATCCTAGCCAACTTTCCTTTTGGGCTTCAAGCCATCTGTCGCATCTTGTCCGCTACCCAATCGGCATTGTTGGCGTTGCGCGGTTCGGGGCGCCTCTCGTCAACAATAGCGCCATCCTTGAGAAAGAGGATGCGGTCAGCATACGAAGCAATGCGTGGGTCGTGTGTGACCATCACCACCGCCCGTCCCCACTCGTTGGCAACCTGGCGCAAAAGCGCGGCAATCTCGTCTGAGGTGTGCGAGTCGAGATTCCCCGTCGGCTCATCGGCCAGGACGAGCTTTGGCTCAGCCACCAGGGCACGGGCAATCGCCACCCGTTGCTGCTGGCCACCCGAGAGTTGGTCAGGGCGACTGTTCAGCCGATTGCCCAGTCCGACCTTTTGCAGCCACTCCCTGGCTTTGGCCTTGGCCTTGGCCGGGTTTGTGCCATCGAGCAGGATAGGTAGGGCGGCGTTCTCGGTCGCATTCAGCACCGGAATCAGGTTGTAGAACTGAAAAACGAAGCCAATCTTCTGCCGGCGCAACCTGGTGAGCGCTTCATCCGACAGATCGTTGAGCGGCTGGCCATCAATGATCACGTGTCCTTCCGTTGGGCGATCCAGGCCACCCACCAAATGCAGCAAGGTGGATTTTCCACAGCCACTGGGGCCCATCACAGCCACCAACTCGCCTGCGTCCACGCTAAGATGGACGTGATCGAGGGCGGTCACGGCGGTCTCGCCTTTGCCGTACACTCTGGTCAGGTTTTCTATTTGCACAAGGGGCATAGTAGCTCCTGGTCTCTTGGATTCACCGCTTCAGCTTTCGGAGCAGAATCGTCTCGACGCTAAATCATTCTCCATCATCTTCCATAAAATCACCCGTGTCGAGACTATCCCAGAAGGTGGCTTCCTCTTCGTAAGCCTTGAATTCTGGTAGCTCCAGCTTGTTCATTGCCGAGTGAGCGACCGCCCCGCCGACTAGACACCGCTGAGAACTGGAACTGAATACTTGCCAACCACATCGTCCACAGTCACAATGGTTAAACCTGTTGTATAGCTTGGCATATCAACATACGGTCAAATGGGTCGCGGTGAATGGGTGGAAGATTGGCGACCTGAGACACACTGGCTTCATCTAGAGACAAACTGGAAATCCGATGCCGTTCACGCTGCACCGGCAGGTAACTCTCTGGCGGTTGCGGCAACGGCAACCTACCAAGCTGGTGTTTGACAATCACTTCCCACAGCGACACGACGATCAGGTAGACCTCATTGTTGAGATCGCGGATGCTATCTCGCATGGCGTCAGGCAAGCGATTGTCCCCGCTAATGAACCAGAGAAACACGTGAGTGTCTAACAGGAGTTTCATTGTCCCTCAAACTCCTGGATAATGTCCTCTGGTAAAGGAGTATCAAAGTCGTCGGGTACTGTGAATTCTCCAGCACATAACCCGAACGGTCGCAATGGCTTAGAGTTCGGAGTAACCGGCTTGATTTCTGCCGTGGGTTTGCCAGCCTTTAGGATGACGAACGTCTCGCCAGCTTCTACCCGCCGCAGGTATGTCAGTAAATCTTGCTTTATGTCTTCTTCGCTAACCCATGCTACATCGTGGTTTTCAACCTCGGACATTTTGAAACCAACCTCCTGTCAATCTCGTGTGCTCTCCTATGAGGCAACGGGGAATGAGCAGCAAAGGAGTCAGATGACCCTTCACTGCTCCTTCGCTTGCCCCTTAGGCTACACTGTTCGTCCCGCTCACGGCGGGGCTCAGGGCAGGGCTCAGGACATGGTTCAGGGCTCTGGCTCAGGACAAGTCTGGAGTGGCGGGGGGGGGGGGGCCCGCCCCCCCCCCCCCCGCCCGGCCCCCCACCCACTTGTAGTTATCCGGCCGGTTTCTTCGGGAGTAACGGCTCTATCTTAGCCAGCAAACCGGGCACATCGCTTGTCGCTGTTTTCCACACCTCATCCCAATCAACCATATCATAGGCGTGAATGAGATGGTCACGCATCCCGGCAATGAGCGACCACGGAATGTCAACCTGTTGAGCACAAAACTCTGGCGATAGCCGCTTGACCGCTTCTCCTATCACCAACAACTGGTACAAGACGGATGATTTTGTCTTGAGGTCGTCGAAAAAGTCTTCTTTCGCCATGTCTCCTATGAATACCCGTATCAAACGGGCGGCTTTGGCTATATCCAGCAGAGTAACCTCATCCTGTCGCATGTACGGCCTCTTGTGCGGAGAATAGGACTTGCGCGGTGTTTAATATCTCCTGGCGACGTAGCCAGTTCTGACTGCGTTCAACCGCACGTTTGCTAATCAGGTCTACGCCCCGATGCAGGAGCATTTGCAGCTCATATTGCATCTGGACATGGTCAAACAGGCCCCACTCAGCACCCTCGGCAAAAGTGACCAGGATATCCAAATCGCTATCCGGGCCAAAGTCGTCACGCAAAGCAGAGCCGAACAAAGCCAATTCCCGAATCTTCCAGCGTTGGCAGAACTTGGCGATTTCGTCCATAGGGATCGTGGTAATGAAATTGCTCATTAAAACTCGTCCTTCCTGCGGAGGGGGGTGGCCCAACGCTCCCGCTCACGGTGGGGCTCAGGGCAGGGCTCAGAACATGGTTCAGGGCTTCGGCTCAGGACAAGTCTGGTATGGCGGTGGGGTGGGCGACCGCCCCGCCGACCATAACTACTCTACTAGATGGAAAGCCTTTTGCGCCGAAGCGTACTTTAGCAATTCCCACGCGCGGCCTAAGCAGTAAGTTTCTGGCTTGACCTGTCTTGAATAACTCCCAAGCCGTACTTGTTAGCGGAACGAAGAGTTCTAAAAATCCCTGATGTTAGGTGGCACCCAATTAAACCGCTGCCCACACACGCTTAGACCAGTCGTCCTATCACGCCAACTATGAGGACACAGCTTGCATTTACCCCTGTCTTGCACGGATGGCGCAGGAGGCACTTTCCCGGGTAGCGAGGCAACCATTTCTCGGGTCGCCACGAGCGCATCATGGAATGTCTTGTTGGTCCAGGGCGTAGCGGGCACCGTCATGCCCGTATACGTATGTCCAAATAGAACAATGCCATACGGACTACTAGCACCCTCACACTCCTGGATTAAATGGCAATAGGCTGCCATACGTGCGTAGTGTTGTCGATACAACTTGTCGCCTGAATCACCGCGACCAAGACGTTTCCGAAATACCGGAATACGCAAATCGCCTTTGACCAAAATCCGCCACGGACAACCTACTAAGCGCCAACGTGGATCCCGTAGCCCCTCATCAAGACGTCGAGGCTCGAAGCCAGCCTGTATCAGCGCCCACCAATTAGTGGGTTGAGGCTCGGTGTGCTCAGGATTAGGAACGCTCGCTCTGGCATTTTTCGCAGGTAAGTAGTGTGAATAGTATATATCTGCCCAACGCAGGAAACACCATAGAAGAATAAAAATAGGGACGACACACACAAAAGAAAAGAGTGTGATCACCAGCATGATGAGCGTATAGTTACCCCATTTGGTCAATTCCTTCTCAATTTGTTTGATGGTATAGAAAGCTTTACCTCTGGGGGCATGGAATTTCTCCTCGCCAGTATCTTCTTCCCGAGATTCATGCTGAATGACTCCGGCACGTGGACAAAACGTGTGCTCAGCAAGCAAGCTAACCGACACCCAAGGTGTGTCGTCCGTTGCTGCCATACGTCCGCCAGAACGTGGTTGTGGGTGACCGTGCATAGTATCGGTACCTCCAAGAAGGATCCATCACTATTCGTGCTTTGATCGACCTAAGAAGTGTCTCACACTTCGCAATAGGCTTTGCGCCTGATCGCGTAGCTGCCCCACGGTGTCCTCAGACGGCGCGGCCAATACGAGTGCATCAAGCCACGCAGAAGTTGTTTCGAAGCGATCATTTCTGTCCAGTGCTAACCCTTGTGCAATCACGCGATCCAGAGCCGACCACACCTGAGAATTTTTCTGACTGGGCAACTCTAAGGGTGGCGGGTTAGGGTCTTCGATCACGCGCCCTCCTAATCCCTCGTAAGGCAGCTCACCCGTCAGCATTTGATACAAGATCACTGATGCGGCAAATTGATCGGTGCGGTGGTCAACCAGTCGAGCATTTGCCCACTGTTCGGGAGATGCATAACCAGGGGTAGCTTCCCGTGACCGTTCTCGCGCACGGGTACCGAACCACGCAGTGCCAAAATCAATCGGGATCAAGCGAGCTGGTGGACCTGCTACTACTATGTTCTCTGGCTTGAGATCGCCATGGATAATATTCCCCTTATGGAGTCGCAAGAGACCTTTCACCAAACCCACGATGAGCCGATAGGACTCAGCAGCGACAAAATAAGGTTTCGCTTTCTTCCCCTGATCGATATAATGCTTCAATGTGTACCCATCGATCCATTCGGTGACTAAATACTCGTTTTCTTTGTCCTGGCCACGGTCCACCACTCTGGGTAGGTTGGGACTGGACTGTTTGGCTACTTGTACAAGATCTCTAAGTTTCGTCAATCTTTCTCTCGAAACATCGCCTTTGTTCCGAACGCGAATGCTCACCCATGTGTATGTAATTTGACTATCAAAAGCTTTATAAAGACGCGGTGTTTGTGCATGCTTAGGCCACTGCTCCACAACCCAATATTCCACACCCCGCCGTAGGCGAATTCTCTTGAGGATATTATATTCAGTTCCTTTATGGCGAAACGCACTTGGTCTTCCAGAACACATTCTATAACCTGCTACGGTCTTTTTGCCGCACGTGGCATTGTTGGAGACGATGGCCAGGTCTCCATTGTACGAAGTACTTCATTAATGTTTTGGGGCCGACGGCTAGGCAATGTCTGCAAGCATGCTTTAGTCAATTCGACGGCTACCTTTGGGAGTGGGCTGTCATCGAGAAGTACCAGTTGGCTGAAATGAGTACAAGGCTGTCCCGTGGCTAGATGAAAAGGATGGCTCCCCAACTATAGATGTCAGTTGCAATGTCGGCACTATGCGGGTCGTCAAGTTCAGGTGCACAGTAAGGATCGGGCAGGAACTTGTCAACGACTACAGTGGGTAAGCCTTCTGAACGCGCAAGTTCGAAATTCGTGAGAATGGCTCGTTGTGTATTGCGTTCTACAATCACGGCACCAGGGTTCAGGCCACGATGGATAAACACCGGTTTTTGGGGTGTCTTTGTATGCAAAGCTTTCAGGCCGAGAGCAATCCCGTACATAATCTGGCGTAAGTCGAGCGTTGTTTGCTCACCACGCTGCAATATTACTTCTAGAGTATCTCCATCAATCCACTCTTCGATAACCCAATAACCCCGTGTGTCATAGTCCGGGAAAAAATCGATATAGCGGTGGATGTGCTTTTCGTGTTCCAGTGCCGCCAGTACTTCCGCGTGCCGCTTTACTTGTGCCTCAAATTGCCGCCGATTACTACTCCCAATTGCACTCACATCATACCACTTGCCTCGCCGGCGTTTACCGATTTGAAGTGAGACCAACTCATTGATGGTGTACTGCAAACCGTTTGCGGCGGTTTGGCGCGCTCCACGATGCACTATTTTAAACCCATGTACTACATCCGATGCGACAATCCCACCAGGTGCAAACATATTCAGTAATTCTTTGGCTTGCCGAGCCTTCAAAGGAGGAATGCCTGGGCGTACAGATCGCCAATGAGTAATGCTTTGGATTAGCTCATCTCCCAAACGCACAAGTCTAAATGGGGAGTTTTCTGCCGGGGGCTTGCCTGTTTCCCCCTCGATGATCTTGATCCGCACATCTTCAGGGAAGACAAAGATAGCACAAGCATACTGGTAAGCTTTATAGGCGGGTGCGCATTTGGCAACCAGCGTTTTCACTTGCGTGAGCCTTCGGCGCATTACTTCTCCGGGCCGATCAGGGCGTATATCTTTGCTAACTACCTGACCTTCCTCACCCGTCCGAATGTAGGTCCAATTTCCATATAACTCACCCTCAATTTGATCCATTCCACATTTAGTGTCAATGAGAAACAGTCCATTAGGGCCAGCTACGGCAATGTCAATCTCTCGCGGGACTCGTTTGTTGAATTGACCAGGCACTGGTATTGATACGACTACTCCGTGACGGTAAAAATAATCGTCAGGTAGGTTTTGCCGTAGATACTCGCATACCTTGTGCTCAAACTGGTCACCGAGCCGATTCCCTGGTTCTTCAAAGGGATTGCCAAGATTTTGTGCCATAACGAACCATTTCCTTTCCAAAGGTAGAGTCAGCCGTGCACTCTAAATGGGCATCCAAAGCCGATACGCTCTGTTTTTGTGTTCCGTCGTGTCTTCAATCGCTTTCCATCTAATGGCGCGCCAAGCTCCATTGAGCAGCGGCGTTAGCCGCCGCGCCGCAGGATTCCCTCGCTCCGCCCCGTGCTCATTGCGCAAGCCTTCGGCTTGCTCGCTCCGCGCAGGGTTCCGTTCATCTCGTGCCAATATACGGAAATGCCGGCAAACAAGGTAGCGGTCAAGCCTATGGCGTGCAGCACCAGCAACACTTGCCCTGCACCTGTCCTTCGTTGCACGTCGGTCGGCGTGCGTGCGGCTTGTGCATTTATCGTGCAGGCCAATCAACCGGCACTTCTTGCTCGGTGTGCAGCCGCCAGACCCAAAGCCCTTTCCGGGAGAGACGAATGACTGCACCCATCCGCCGGGTTTGCGTGTCAAATTCGAGATGGCGCAGGAGACGCCGCACGAAACTGGCAGCCTCGTCCTCGTAGATGTCCATGCAGACCAGGCAGTACCGCACGTGACACAAGTCGCGGTGGTAGAAACCAAAGTCGAGGGTAAAGAACGTGGGATGACGCAGCCCATGCAACAGGGGGATGATCTCGTCGTCTTGTAGCCCCTTCCGCCCCAGGTCGTAGCCAATCTGACGCACGGAAATGCGCCAACTCTTCAAGAGTATACGCTGTTCTTCTGGGATGTGCTCATCCAGAATGTTCACGCGGTCATTGGCTCCAGAAGGTACTCGTCCGCGTGCTCAAGAAAAGCCTGGCTGGACAGACGCAC
>Ga0315308_1001381_pt1 | contig 13982 bp, 6 predicted proteins | sample TDP3_MG_FD_203078 | JGI IMG/M metagenome (GOLD analysis project Ga0315308, IMG submission 203078) | Freshwater sediment microbial communities from Lake Towuti, South Sulawesi, Indonesia - TDP3 | ecosystem: Environmental > Aquatic > Freshwater > Lake > Sediment | place: Indonesia: South Sulawesi... | reverse complement strand
TCAAGAATTTCCTATGTCTCTTGAAACCTCCCTTACTAATCAGCCACACATCGCCCGTGCTCTGGTAGTCCTGGGCAAATTTGGTGTACTTGATATGGTATTTTATCTTCATTAACTCGTCGGCTGAGATTCCTTCGTATGGTTTATCAATTCCAATCGCAAGCCTGGTCAAAATCGCAGCCAGCCCACAAACCAGAAACAACCACTTTAATGACTTCATCTTTCATCTCCTTTCCTAAGTCTTAGTTTAGACAACAAAGAATCTATTTTTTCTCACCTCCTCTCTTCCTCAAGAAAATAAAAATAGGGACAGCGACCATTTTCAGAAAATAGAAAATAAGAAAATAGGAAAATAGGGACAGCGACCATTTTCGAACCCGAGACACAGAACTGCACAATTTGAAATTGTGCCTATAAATCTCTTATTACATCCTCTCCCGTTAGGGGAGAGGATAAAGGTGAGGGGGGATTCTCAACCCTGTTCCCTTTAAATATAAATTTTGGCTTGAAAATAGAAACAAGGACAGGAATCAGAATCAATGCCCCAAGCATATTCAAAACGAGAAGTGACCCGAGGATAACTCCCAACCTCGCTTGTAAACGAATACTGGAAAATGCCCAGGAGAAGACCCCGAGAGCCACTGTTGCTCCGGTAAAGAATACAGCTTTCCCCGAAGTCTCCAGAGAGGTAAATATTGCTCTTCTGAGTGGCAAACCCTGCCTCAGTTCTTGCCTGAGGCGGCTGGTGACATATATTCCGTAATCTACTCCCAACCCTATTCCCAGAGCCGCTACAGGCAATGTTTCTACTGTTAAGCTCACTCCAAAAAGACCCAGAGTTCCAAATGTCAAAAGCACACCCAAAATCAGAGGGAGCAAAAGCAAAATTCCGGCAACATACGAGCCATAAGCAAGCCAGATGCATATAAATACGGTTGAAGATAATTGTATCACGTTTCGGGGCAGGACTTTTTTGATAATCTCATTTATAGCTGCCAAAATTCCGATATCGCCTCCCGGATAACGGATTTCAAAATTCTTGCTCTTGTGGTTTCTTTTCACCCACTCTGTGGTTGCAGCCAGCACTTTTTCTATCGTTCCCGCTTTATGGTCTCTTAAATCAAATTTAATATTAGCATACTTGTAATCAGGGCTAACCACAGGGTCAAAATCACCTGGAAATCCAGTTATAGAGTAGAGGAAGAGATACTCTGCTATGGTTTTGCTACTATCAGGAATTCTCAAATATCTTGGGTCACCACCGAACATTGTAAAGTTAAGTCCCTTAATATAATCTACTAAGGAGAGAGATAGCCCCGCCTCAGGTACTTTCTCCTTTACATAATTTGCAAGTGACTCCATTTCTAAAAGTGTCCCCGAATCTACCAGGTCCTCCTCTTTCTCGCCTTCAATTAACACGTAATAAGGGCTAGAACCAGCAAATTTATCGCTTATGATTGTCTCCGCAAGATTATAGGGAGAATTGCGATAAAGGGAAGCTGAACCAGGTTCATTATCCCCGACTACAATTCTGGTGGCCCCAATTGTTCCCACCACCACCAGACCGACGAAAATCCCTATCACCGCCCATCTGCCGAAGGGATTTTCACTCAAAGAGGATATTTTCCCCAGAATCCTGTTCAGCAAATTAAATCTTTCCTCTCGCTCAACCTCCGTTCTTTTGGGAGAAGGAAGAAAAGAAAGGACTGAAGGTATAAAGACCACAGTAGTGAAAAAGATACTCAATACCCCGGCCCCCGTAGCCAAAGCCATACTCCTAATCATTGCTATAGGAACTATGAGAAGGGAAAGAAAGCCCAATCCGTCAGTAACAAGTGAAGCGCAGGCGGGAACAAAGAGAGACTGAAGCGTTTCCTGAGAGGCTTCTTTGCTTGAGAGATGCCTCAATTCGTCTTCATAATATCTTTTCACAAATTGAACAGAGTGACTTATCCCCAAAGCCAGAACCAGAAATGGCGTAAGTATCGTGGTTGGGCCAAGTTTATAACCCGAGAGACTAAGGATTCCCAGTCCCCAAACAGTAGCCATGAGACTGGAAGCAAGTGGAAGGAGAACTCCCCTTTTAGACTTGAAAGCAATATATAATATTAGAACCATCACAATTAGCATTCCCAGAAAAATTTTCCCCATTTTTGGGATATAGAAATCGAGCCATCCTTCCAATATCGGTCTTCCACCAATATAAATGTGGTTATTGGAATCCTTCTCTTCCTCTATAATCTCTCGAACCTGACGAAAGATTCTTCTCGAGGGCACATCCGACTCGAAATCGGCCTGAATTAACGTGCCTTTGAAATCTTTCGAGACAATCGGCCCATAAATCATAGGATTCCTGACAATCGCCATTCTCAGTTTCTCCATTTCTTCAGCCGACTTCGGCGCATTCCTCATAAGTCTTTCTGCTCTAAATCCCTCAGGAGTGGCTCTCACATTCTTAATTTTCCTTGCCGAAAGGGAAATAACTCTTCCTGCATTTATTCCGTCGAGAAGATACAATTTTTTTGTGATTCTATAGACTTTGCTAAGAGTGGAATAATTGAATATATCCCCATCTCTTACCTCAATGGCTATAGAGATTTGATTCAATCCACCGAAGATATGGGTCAGTTGTCTTTGAACTGCAAGGTAGGGATGTTTCTGGGGAGCAAAGTCACCTAAATTGGTCTGAAGGGTTAAGTCTCTTAATTCATATGCAAATAAAATAGTCAAAACTGCGGAAATAAGAATAGATACTATCCTGTGCCGAATGACAAATCTGGCAAAGAACTTAGAAAAATTGTTCAAATGGTTTCCTCCTAACTTCTTGCCCCCCTCACTCTTAAGCAAATTGTTTTATCAATCTCTCTGTGAATCTGATTTCAGACTTTACAATCTCCAGAGAATGTTCTGTAATGGCAATCATATGGTAGAGGGCTTTCTCTCTCTGAAGAGTCTTTTCTCTATTTTCTCCCCAGGCTTTGATTTTTCTCAACCCATTCAATCTGTTTTCCAGTCTCCTTTTAACTATTTCAGGGTCTACATATTGGAGAAAGTAGAGTGAGAGGTCTATATTCAGATAAGGTCTCTGAATGATAAGAAAATTCTTATTTAGCAGTTTAGTAAACTCTTCTTTCCCTTTTTTAGTCACTCTATAGATATACTTCTCAGGACGCCTACCCGCCCGTCTCACGCTCTTGGAAACCATACCTTTCTCTTCTAACTTCTTCAAAGGATAATAAACCGATTTGACACTTATACCAGTAAACTGGCTTACCACACTATTAATCTCTTTTTTTATTTCATAGCCGTGTTTCGGACCTTCCTGCAATAGACCCAAAAACATCAAATCTTCCATTTTGCCTCCGTATGGTAAAATTTAAATATTAAAATTTTACTATATTTTAATAATGAACGATTACTTTGTCAAGCTTTTTCTGAAAATTTTTTTCACGAAAAAAAAGGCTCAATTGATTGAGCCCCTATCTGGAGTGCTGCCGAAAGGGAGGTTTGGGCGACCATAAAGGTCGCCCCTACGCGATTTTCAACGTAGATTAGGAAAGAGAGCAAGGAATGAGAAAAAGTAGCCTGTCCCCTTTTTTATTAGAACTTTATGGTGAGGGTGGTGTTGACGTTAACGGCAAAATAGTTATTCACGGGCAAAGCGCGATTAACGAAAAAGGTCATTCCACTTCCCACAGTTAACATTAGATTTGTGCCCACGCTAAAATCACTGGATAGCAGGGTGGAATAGGTATCAGTATTGTCCTTCTCATAATTGAGCTCGCTTCTCTTAATTTCAGCACTGAAACGGGCCTTGACTCTCATCTCACCTGCTGTTCTTACTAGTTTTCCAATTAGTGGAATCTTCCACAGTTCGGGCAACGCAATACGCGCTTCCACATCTATGCTGGGTGTATGAATTCGACTTTCAGTAGTCTTTTCCCCTCCGGTCTCTCCTTCCTCTTTCTTATAGCCATACATGAGATTAAATCTCCAATCCCCCCACCAGGTAAAAGTAATCTGAGCGTTATATGCTTTGCTAAACCCCTCGCTGCTGACCTGCCAGGAAGGTGCGCTTTTTACCTTGTTCCAGGAACCATTGTAAGTTAAGTAGAAAAAGTAATCTTTGAATAGTTTAAATCTCAAATCTTCACTAAAGCTTACTGTTGTGCCCGAAGATACATTTCTTGCGTACTCCCTGGTCAGGATGTACTTTGTGATGGCTTCCGCCTCCTGCATCACTGAGCCGAGCAGAGGAAATTTTTCCAGGCTCGTCATCCTCATATCCAGATTGGGCCAGATACGCTTCTCACTATCGAGAATTGTTGGACCTTGATGGCTCTGTGTGCGCGTATAGTCTATGTCCGTAGTTACGGTCTTGAACGGATAAAGGTACCCTTTTAAATCGAGAAATTCCAGGGGTTTCCAGTTACTTTCCACCGTTAAAGTATCCTGGATAGAGAAAGATTTCAATTTGTCCTCAATTCCCTCCAGTCTCTTATATCCCAGACCTTTGCCCCTCAGCCACAACTTCCCATAGATAGGATAATCTTCGCTTATGTTCTCATAGCTGTCGCCATCGTTCAATCCATAGGAGGAGGTGATGTTCAATGAGGCTACGGGTTTAAATTCAGGAAAGAGTGATTTCGCAACAAAAGGTAAACTTAGTTTCGCTGAACTGGACCTGGTAAAATTCTTCTGTTCAGGGATTGAGGTACTGGTAATGATTATGAAATTCTCATTATTAGTTATCGTATAATCCACAGAAGGCTTGAGCCATTCAAAAAATTGGAGAGTTGAACTCAATCCCGCTGTCTGACTGCCCGACCTGGGGCGGTCAACCTTACCATCGATATGCACTCTTTCCCTCACTTTCCTCAAGGAATAAGAAGGAGCAATTGATAATTTAGATAGTGGCCTGAAAGTTGCTCTACCCGACCAATCATTTGTGAATTCCCAGAAATTATTTTGTGTAGTGACAGTGCTTGTGAATTCGTTAAAGCTATTAATTCTTTTATAGGAACCGCCCAAATCGTAGGGGAAAAGAAAGAACCGAATCGGCAGTTCGTACTGGTAGAGAGTAGCTGAATATGTATCCGAATCTTCCTTCTTGCCTTCAGGCTGACTGCGCTCAACAATGCTTTTAGAATAACTTGTCCCCAATCTGGGTAGTTTTGGCAATCTGAGTTCGGCACTGGCGCTTCCCTGATGGCTTACCACGCGGCCCTCATCCTGGACGCTTAAATCTGCGACGTTTAGCACTGAAGGAGTAACTGTGGTGGTCTTGCTCCAATTCAATGACAGAGGCAGGTAACTGAGCCTATTAAAATTGGTGTAGGCTGAGATTTCTTCTCGGTCTTGATTCTTGCTGGGAACTGTAATCGTCTCGAAGTTCCTATCCATATACCAGTACTTTCCGCCAAAAGTGAACCAGTCGGGAAGCTCAAAGTCCGCTCCCAATCTGCCTGCCCAGCCTTCTTTTTTGCTCACGCCTTTCAGATGAATTTCATTAACCCAGATTTCGCCATCAATGGGGTTTCCCGTATCATTCACAATCATCAATTTTATCTCTGGAATGTTAGTGAGGACAGGCTGCCCCACTCTGGTTATGGTTCCGTCCGTACTTTCCATCGCGTCTGCTCCGTACTCCCCATCTTTATTAACCAAGTTGATTGTCAAAAGTTTCCAGTCTGCCGAGTCTGGCTTCTTTTCAAACTGGTAATAATTACTGAGGGTGCCCAGTCTCATTATGAAGGTTGGGTTTTTTGTCGGATCATAATTGGGACTTTTGATGAAGAATCTGAGTTCCTCGTATTTTGAGTAGTCTTCAGCCCTGGTAAATGTCCATTTCGTGTAGCCTGTAGCGCCATCAGTTAATGTGTAGTTAAGCGAAAGCGCCTGCTCCACTTCCCTTTCTTCAACAGGTTTCTCACCATAGAGGTCTTTATAATCCTTGTTATCAAGCAAGCCACGGCCATAAATATCATAATCATCCTCAGTATTCACCGCGCCCACCGAAAAATAATCCCCGCTCCCGCCACCTTCGACAACTCCTCTTTCCCACTTATTTCCCACCACGCCTATTGAAGTAATTTTTATGCTTCCCGAGGCATTTGTCCCCTTCAATGCTATTCTTATGTGCTTTATAGCCGCCCAGTTTGAGGCGGTGGCTGTTGTAATACCAAGGTCCCAGGACACTTTCTGCCAGCCAGCCCAGTTTATAGCGGTAAATGTCGAATAACAAAAGCCTGCCGCTTCCGGGCCCATGCGATCCCCATCCAAATCCTCGGTGTCAATTTTTCCATTCTTATAACCGATTTTTCCAGCCCATCCCAAAAAATCCCAGCCAACATCTTCGCCCACATTAAGAGTTCCATCGCCATTAACATCCTCTGTATCCAGCACCCCATCACCATCTGCATCCTCAGCAATAGTTCCCAGTGTAACCTCCAGAATTTGTCCCTTCCCGTCACCATAGACATATAGTTCTAAACTCTCCTTCTGCGAGTAGTCTACCCCTCGAGTGGAAATAGGATAAACGATAGATGCTGTAGCATTCCCGGTCAAATTGTAATTAATCTTCAGGATTTCCTGTTTCTCATCTTCACCAACATCAGCATTTGGCTTAAACTCCTTGATTCTGACATCCTCATTCTCCCAGCTAATGGCTCCCTCCTGGGTGGGAACTCCTCCCGAGTTACTGGCTATCTGCCATACATCTTTATCAGTAGGCATTCCGTCAATTAACTTTACTCCTTCCATGCTATCAATTATTGCCTTTCCCCAGGTATTGGGATTATCGAGACTCCTCGCCAGTTCTCCAGAAATCTTTGTCTTGAAAGGAAAGAACGGTTGTGGGTCAAAAGACATTTCCGAATTTGCATCCAGAATAAATTTGCTCCCCGGAGCCGTCCTCACGGTGGGGATGGTTCCCGTTTTAGCTGCACCACTATAAAGGATTGTGGAACCCAAAAAGAGCCTGTCAGTGGGCGCCCATTCCCCCCTCGCCCCCAATAGGGTCTCCTGATAGAGACCTGCGAATGGCATATATTCGTAGTTAATCTTAATTTCTGTCTCTTCATCAATCTCTTCTTCGCGAAAGAATGTAATAAAGCCAGACTCGTAGTCAATGAAATAGTCTTCATCCCTTTTGTATAAGCGTCCATTTATTGTAATCTTTTCACTTCCCTCCACAATGTTAGGTTGCAAGAAATAGGTCTTCTGCCGATATTTATACTCCACATATATGATGTAGTGGTGCTGGGGATTTGTCTTATAATAAATATCAGGATACGGTGGGTCAAAAGGCCTACGTTCCTTAAACTTCAATATTCCTTCATCATAATCCATCTCAATTAGGTCATATATATTCCAGAAAGCGGGTACTTCATTGCGGTTCAAATCCAAAATCTTTACTATAAAGTCCCTACCCGCAACTCCCTGAATAATCTTGTTCCGCCCCAGGTCGTAATAATTCATCATCTCCTGATCCAACTCTTCATCTTCGTCTTTCAGTATCTTCAGTTTGTTGTCATTGCCGGCTCTCAACTGGGTATTATTGTACTTATAATCCACAGCAATAACATCCTTTTCATTAATAGTTTTTCTGAAAGTGATAATCCCTTTAATATAATCTATCGTATAATCCTGTCCTGGAACCTGCTGATCGAACCATCCATAATATGTAGCCGGTGTCAGTAAGGTATTTTGCACATATGTACTAGTGGCAAGTTGGTTATTATACCCGTTTCTATCATCAATCCACACTATTTCACTTCCACTCTGAATGTTTTCATGCCACAACTTATAATATTTCCGCCTCCGATAAGATGTATCGTTAATGTCCCTCTTTTCAAATGTGCTCTTACCTTTAAACTTCTTCTCCTCCGGTATTCCCTTTGTCTGTGAGCCAATAGCCATCAATTTAAATTTCTCATACTGCGCATTAACTTTTCCTCCAAACACGCTTTTCTTGTAGGCAACAAACTCGGTTGCCGGAAGCTCCAAAGTAATATCCCCGAACGCAGCTTCCTGGACAACTTCGCCAGGGTCTCCCTTGTAAACTACAGAGATATCTCTTTTATCCTCGACAGTATCGTCATAGTCCACATTAACTGTAATCTTCCTACCCACGTTTCCTTTAATCTTGACCTGGAGCTCCTGGTCCATATCAAACCCTTCCGTCACCCCAGCGGGAGTGCCCGTAGTTGTCCTCTTCTCCTCATCCTTATAGAATACGGCACCATACTTCATTGAGATCATTTTTCTTCCCGATATACTCAACCTCGATTCAAACGGAAGAATTATACCAATCCCTTCGGGAGCAGCGGGAACAGCCTCTTTCTCTTCTGGTTTCAGTTCTTCTACTTCTTCAACCTCAGGGGGGGCCAGAAGCTCCTCTTCCTCTATGAATATTCCCTGCTCCTTCTCATTCCTCATCTTATTCCACTCTTCTTGACTATAGGAAATAAATTCTTCCTTCTTCCTTTCCTCTATTAAGGCATCAAAATCTTCAAGCACACCAGCTTGTGCATTCATAGAAATTATCCAAGCAAGCCCAATGGAAACAATTAAAGCTAATAAGATAATCTTTCTGGAAGGAATCATCTTTTCCATTCAAATACTCATCGCACGGTCGGATTCGTCGAAGAAAATTTGGAGTCCTCCCGAAAGGGAGGTATTTATTCAAGCTTTCGCTTGACGCTCCTGCAGACGAATTTTAGCACAATTCTAACTAATTTATTATCAATTTACAATAAAAAAACCGCTCCCCAGTCTTCTCCAAAAAACTAACGCTAAAACCTAAACCACTGGTTTGCGGCTAAATAGTTCCCTGCGTGTCTTCCTTCGGTAACCCAGCCTCCCGAAAAAAGCTTAACAGCCATCTTTCTTTTCGGGACCGCGGCTTTGCGTCCTCCGATTTCTCGGAGTTTGCCTTTTCGGAGAAGACAAACTGACCTTATAAATATTATGTGGTTTCTAAAATGATTATATCACAGACTTCCCCTATTGTCAACCGATTTCAACATAGTTGTGTAGCCGCAAAGCGCAGGCTTTGCCCCCTCACCTATCTCCTCTCCTCAGAGGGAGAGGGTAAGGGTGAGGGGTCTGTCCCCCAATGGAGGGGGAACTTTCCCAGCCTTTCGTATAGAGCACGGACTCCGTGCCGTCCCTTCCTTTGAGCAGCCACGGAGTGCCGCCCCTACATTGCTGCAGAGCTTCGCTTTAGAGCTACATTCCATTCACGGAATTTTATAATTGATATAATAGTTTGAATTATGTATAATCATATCGAATAAAGAAATAATTCTGTATTCTTTTCTTGGGATTAGTATTAAAATGAAAGTTTTACATCGCTACGTTATTACTGAATTCATACCTCCCACCCTTCTTGCTCTTTTCGTATTTACCTTTATCTTAACTATGGAAAGGATATTCGACTCAATAAATCTATTAATTAGTAAAGGCGTCAGCCTTTCTACAGCTGTTCAACTGCTGGGATACGCATTACCTCCGATTCTGGTTTACACCATCCCCCTGGCAATTCTAGGAGGTGCCCTTATCTGTTTCGGCAGGCTCTCTTCCGACAACGAGATAACTGCGATACAGGCCTCGGGTATAAGCCTGTATACTATCTTTTTCCCCGTCATTATTATGAGTCTCGTTGTCAGCGTATTTCTTGTCTCCTTTAATCAGCAGATAGCGCCCAAGGCTCACAGTCAATTCCGTAAACTATACTACCAGATAATGCACAAGAATCCCGTACTTAAACTTGAAGAGCGCACCTTCATTGACATCAAGGATTACAGAGTTTATGTGGAGAAAATTAAGCACAAAAAAGGTAAACTTTCGGGCATAATTATGTATGAAATGAGAGAAGATGGCTTTCCCACATTAATCACAGCTCAAACAGGAAAGATGATAACCAATGAGCAACAAGTGGTCTTCAAGTTACTTGATGGGACCATTCAACAGAAGGATAAAGATGACCCAAACAAATATAGCATAACCTATTTCAAGAATTACGACATTTCCCTTGACCTTACCCAAACTACACCCCAAAAAACCAAACGAATCAGAGAGATGAAAAAATCTGAACTCTTACAAGAGATAAAGAGACTGAAGCAAGATAATATCCCTACTCATTCATTACAGATAGAATACCATCAGCGTCGGTCACTCGCTTTCGCTCCATTTGCTTTCTGCTTAATCGGAATTCCACTGGGAATAAGAGTCCGCCAGAAAGGAAAATCGATTGGCTTCGGCTTGAGCTTGCTCCTTTTTATGTTATACTGGTTTCTCCTGGTGGAAGGGATTAGGCTCGGAGAGAGAGGAATTGTACATCCTGCGGTCGGAGTGTGGATACCAAATCTGGTGATAGGAATAACCGGGGCGTGGATGATTTATAGAACCCTAAAGTAGAGGCGAGCCTTATGGTCGCCCAACGAAGACGTTAGTCTGGAGTCCTCCCGAAAGGGAGGCATTTGTTCACCCTTGCTCTCGCAAGGACTCCAAACATAATCGGACAAGGTCTCCGGAAATCCAGTTTGATTAGAGACAGAAATGCGTATTTTGACTCGTTATATATTAAGTGAATTCTTGAAACCTTTTCTCTTAGGGGTAGTCGCTTTTGCCTCTCTACTCATAATCTCTGAACTATTTGTCCAGCTCGACAAATGGATAGACCTAAAGACTCCCTTTCTGGTCTGTGCAGAATATCTCTTCTGGCGAACACCTGAATGGCTGGTTCAGATATTTCCTGTGGCAGCTTTACTAGCCACTCTTTTCTCTTTAGGAGGACTTGCCCGCCATAACGAACTTACAGCTATGAACGCCTCTGGAATAAGTTCATACAGGATTGTATTTCCGCTGTTACTTCTCTGCCTGGTCTTCGTCCTCGGGTCTCTAGTGTTCAGTGAGGTCGTTGTTCCTTATGCCAATCAAAGGGTAGATTACATCTACAATGTAAAAGTGAAGCACCGCGAAATCAGGGATTATCAACAACAGGACAACCTGGTGATAGCAGGCGAAAAAGGAAGAATGTACTCCATCAAGCACCTGGATGGAAAGAAGAAATTAATGGAAGAAGTATCAGTTGACCAATTCAACAAAGACTTTGCTATGGTAAATCAAATCTACGCTAAAAAAGCACTATGGAAAGGTGCTTATTGGATATTTTACGACGGAGTTTTTCGCCAGTTCAGCCGTGAGGGGACGACGCCAATTAAGGAAGAGAGATTTAAGGAGAGGATTTTCTACTTGCCAGAGCGCTTAGACCATTTTTGCCGTAGGCAAAAGAGACCTAATGAGATGAACTATTTCGAGCTAAATAATTATATTGCAAAGCTGACCAAAAATGGAATTCCAGCAATTCGAGAAAAAGTAGCGTTATATTCAAAGGTATCTTTCCCCTTCTCCTACTTTATCATTATGCTCATCGGTATTCCCTTTGCTCTTCACACCTCAAAAAGCGGAAAAGTAATGGGGTTTGCATTGAGCATCTTTATCTGTTTCTTCTACTGGGGAATGTTCTCCGTGGGGAAAGCAATTGGGGAAAACCGCGTTCTGCCGCCCGCTTTAGCCGCCTGGTTTGCCAACATTATCTTCGGATTTTTAGGACTGGTATTAATTTCAAAAATCCACAAATAAAAATTGGGGCAATGTTGCCCCCACAACCGATTCTGTAGGGGTTCGATTTATCGAACCCGCATAATCGGGCGTCATAAATGTCGCCCCTACATTATTTTATGACTGCAAGCTTTCCTGTTTTCTTACTACCGTCAGCATTAACCACATATATATAGATTCCCGAAGCAACCCTCTGTCCATAATCGTTTCTCCCATCCCACTCATATTTGTAAACATGCCTGTTCTGGGGATCGATTCCCTTGAGGGCTATTTCAGTCTCAGGAGCCCTATGGACAAGCTCCCCGCCCAAGTTATAAATATCGATATTTCTTTCTGTCACCGGCTCCCTTGTGGTAAAGCAGATAGTCGTCTCTGAGACTTGGGCAGGACGGAAAGGATTCGGAAAATTCATTACCTTATAAACTATCTCTTTTTCCAAGAAAGTAGCCAGAGCTTCCCCAGCATTTATCCTCCCATAACCGGTGTATTCATCCCAGCCATCGCTTCCTACATCATCAGCAGAACTTGTAATAATATCTGTAACGTCTGAATTGGTTAAGCTGGAATTATGTGACCAGATTAGAGCCGCCAACCCAGAAACAAACGGTGCGGCCATCGATGTGCCACTGGTAGAGCCATATGCTCCTTTGTCCATACGAACCGTACTCAAGATATTATTTCCGGGAGCAACCACATCTAACTCTTCTCCATAATTACTGCCCTGACCAGGACCCCAATCTCCGGTGTCACAGCGCTCATCATCGTTATTAGTTGCACCAACCGCAATCACATTATCATATGCCGCTGGATAATCAACATAAGGCTGGTTATAGTTTCCGGAAGCAGCTACTAAAAGGCACCCTTCGCTGTAAGCATAGTTTATCCTTGCCTCTTCCTCGGGGTCAGGATCGCCCCCAAAACTCATGCTTATGACTTTTGCTCTATTTGCAACAGCATAGTCTATGCCTTCCGCTACATCGGTTGCTATTCCAATTCCCCTGGCATCAAGCACCTTGACTGCCATAATTTTAGATTTCCACGAAACACCTGCAATTCCGGTACTATTATTTGTGACAGCCGCTGCAATACCTGCACAAATCGTGCCATGGCTATGGGCTCCCGTTAGAGGGTCGTTGTGGTCGTCATCAGGATAGGGGTCCTCATTCACAAAATCCCAGCCATAATTGCCGCCAACACCCGTCCACATATTTTCTGCCAGGTCGTCATGGTCATAATCAACTCCGGTATCCAAAATAGCAATGACGATACTTTCTTTCCCTTTCTCTATATTCCATGCTTCAGGCGCTTGAATTCTTTCAATCCCCCATTGCTGGTTGAAATAAGTGTCGGTGGTAAAAGCCCTTCTTATATGGTTTGGCCCGGCAGATTCTACATTAGGATTCTTTCTGTATTTCTCCAGCATCTCATTAATAGTCTTAGCAGGGGGAACCTTCAAGCGATAGACATTTTTAATTCTGAGTTTCTTCCTTATCTCCACCCCAAACTCTTTATTAATCTCATCGATAGTCTCTCTCTTAACCCCTGCCTTAAATCTCACCACAATTTCATCGGCTACCACCAATACTTTGCGATTAGTTTTAGGGTCGAGAATAAACGCTTCTTTTATATCGCCTGCCCAGAGATTAACAGAGAAAAGAAAAATATTGAATATCAGGAAGGCGGAAAATATTTTCTTCTTCATCACCATTTTTTGTTCAATAGCTTCAACATCTGGAGTCCTTGCGAATCGCGAAGGGGCCGACTTTGGTCGGCCCGAACCTCCCTATCGGGAGGACTCCGAGGGGCCTGGAGTCCTTGCGAAAGCAAGGTATTGCACGAAGGAATTAGAAATTAACGGACAGCCCAAATGAGCCGAATAGAGAGGTGGGGAACTTCTTACCCCCGGCAATGCTTGTACTTTCAGTGCTTATCGCGCCGGCAAAATCTAACTGTAAATGGAAGAGATTTAAACCAAGTCCAGCGGTGAACATACTCCCGTAACTCTCAGATAAATTATCCATAAATCCACCACGCAGGGCAAGGTTAAGCCAGGACTTATTAAGAATATTCACCTCCGCCCCCAGGCCGAACATTCTGGACTGGTACCCCGGCAGGACTGTCTTATTGTTGGTCAGGTCTAAATCTGCAGAAAGAGTTATGAAATTCAAAGGCCAGTAGGCTGCCCCAACCCTCACCTGTGGCTCTATGGTATACTTGTCTAAACCTACTTCTCTCGCCTTCTTCGGCTGGCTGAACGAAGGATAGTTCAGATTTCTTACCACCATTCCAAACCTTAACCCCAGACTCTTCCTCAAATCGTAAAGCGCGCCTACGTCTATTCCAATTGTGGTTGA
>Ga0315308_1001378_pt1 | contig 13998 bp, 11 predicted proteins | sample TDP3_MG_FD_203078 | JGI IMG/M metagenome (GOLD analysis project Ga0315308, IMG submission 203078) | Freshwater sediment microbial communities from Lake Towuti, South Sulawesi, Indonesia - TDP3 | ecosystem: Environmental > Aquatic > Freshwater > Lake > Sediment | place: Indonesia: South Sulawesi... | reverse complement strand
GGCAGGAATCTACGCCCTAGGCGAAGTTGAATCGGATCCAAGCAAGAGGCCTCTCAGCCCAGAACAAGAGAAATACTATATCGAAAAGGCAGATGTCCACAAATTCTTGGAGAAGAAAAGCGTAACGATAAGTTATCTGAAAGTAATCATCGATAGACCTCTTCTTGAAGACACATGCAGAAGAGATTCTGTACTCTCAACGATGGAAATTTTCAAACATCCTCAAGGCACAAATTTTCCGCTCACACGTGAACAGTGGAATAGAATCTCAGAACTGATTGAATAGCCCCATAAGCTGCATCCGCACAAGCCGCAGCATGAGATGATATTTTCGTCGAGAGCTCCCTCTGATAGGTGGGCCGGGCAGGACTCGGACCTGCGACCTGCGCCGCGTGAGGGCGCCGTCCTACCAAACTAGACTACCGGCCCAAACCGCACACTCAAGCATTCCATAACTGAAGTTTCAAAATAAAGATATTGTCATACTGCAACAATGGTAAAAGAAGGCTAAAGGGACTTGCACCCTTCTTCTTCTGCAAACTCTCAGTTTTGCGGTTTGAGCATTGATATACCATTTCCTCAGTCAGTTCTCGCGGCTTACTTAAGCAGCAATAGTATGGCATCCTCTGCTTGTCTATTTGACTGCCGTACTGCACTAGAAATTCGCTAACGTCTAAGTCTCTAACTGTTTCTAGCCATTCTTTCCCTAGCCAAGCCTTTGCTTTTCTTAGGTTGTTGTCTCCGTCTAGCTTACCGAAATAGTGCAAACCAGAAATCTCTATTAGATTCGTGTCTACACTAGCAAGCCTCTGAGTTATGGCAATGTAGCTTAAGCCATAGTTTCTGCCTTGAGTCACAAACCTTGAGACTTCACCGAATTCGCCGCTTCTCAATGATCCGCTAGGAATCAGGTTTTGGCATTCTTCTAAGATGTAGCATGCTCTGACGTCAAAGCCTAATTCATCAAGTCTAACATAGTCTTGAAAGTCAATAGTCATCATGCCACTAGTGAAAGCTCTCAATTCCTTGACAGTCAATTTGCTTACATCATAAATGCAATTCCAAGCATTTGGAAGATTCCAAACAGCATGGTACTTCGTTAGTGTTGGAGAAGGCACAGTCACGTAGTACGGTACGATTGACTTCTTTAGCCAAACCCTAGAGCTGTCAACAACCTTCACTTTTACACCATAAGCCATGAGCCTCGAAGTCAAATGCATTACTAAAGTTGACTTTCCCGATCCTCTTGCTCCAGTCACGAAACAGCCTTCTCTAAGTATGGCCTCGATATAGTCAAAGTCTGGTCGCGTTGGTTTCTGTGGTTGCGGTTCCGTCCTTTCGGTTTTTAGGAGTCCCAGGGTTTGCGGTATTTCTAGGATTTCTAGACATTCGGCATGTTTTCGCGCTTCAGAATACATTAATTCGCTTGTGGCAGAGGAGATGTAGCCGGATTCGAGTAATTCCTCGTATTCTGGATTTGTCATTATGTGAGGGTTGTCTCTGTGGTATTGTTCACAAGCCTTTTCATAGATTTCTTTTCGCGTTGGTGTAGTCAAGTCTCTCGCTCTCTTAACGTGAAGGGCTTAGGCTGAATAGTGTTGTATTGATAGAATTCTACAGGGCTACCGTGTTCAACTAAGATATGCGTTAGAAGCCTTGAGTCTTCTCTTGATCCATAATAGATTTTGATTTCCAAGTGCTTGTTTCCGATTTGGTGTTTGCTTGTTCTCTCAGATTCCACAGTTGCGAACAGTTTAGCCAAAGCAGTCACCTCTCTCTCGCGTTTCTCCTCTAAACAAAGTCTTCATACATTGCACCTCTGTTTTTGTTAGTCAACCTTCCTTGATGCCCAGAGGCCGCCTCTGTTCGAGGCCTACGTGCTCAAGTGCACAAACTAAAAACTGTCTGTGACTTGTCACCCTCGTGAGTCGAAAGGTTGCCAACAGAGACCTTCTCAATTGTCACTTAAATACCTTTCGATTTAGCCTTCTATTGCCAAAATAAGCCATTTTTGAGGCGTTTGTTAATAAACGGCGGCTTTGAAGAGAGGAAGCCTAAGAGGTTTGGCAACCTAACGACTCTTTGGGCTTACGCTCAAAAAAGTCGCTCCTAGGCTTCCTCCAAGATTATGATGAGCCAACGCCGAAGATTTATTCCTTTGCTTCAATAAAGGGCGACGAAAGAGAAGGTTAAGAGGAATTTTGCAAGTCTACCAGAACATCGCGCGCTAGCCTCGCGAAAAGCGATTTCGTTATGTAGCGTGAAAGCTTCAGCAAAAACAAGGTCGGGAAGAGGGAATACCTGAACAAGGTAATGACAACCGACTTGGTGCGGAAACTATACCGTTATTTTGAGTCAACGGTTGACGTTTCAAGAATAATGCACGGCAACCGTCAAACCCTTGAAACCTTGATTAGTGAAGAGGCTTTGCTGTTTGCTAAATTCCTTAGGGATGAACGTAAGGTGTGGGTTCCTCGTATCGCTATTCCTTGACATTGCACGTATTATTTAAGAAAACACACACATAATAATGCCTGAATGCGAAATGTCAGAGGATTTAACAATTTTGGAAAAGATAGCAAAAGAGTTCAAAAATGATTTTGACAGTATCCGTGAACACCATTACAAATCCAAACACGAAGGGGTATGACTATGAAGACATAGTGGAGGAGTTTTTCAAGAAATATCTGGGAAACTTCTTTGACTTCTATAGAAGAGTCCCGATATACGACGCAAATCTTGAATTTAGAAAGCTCTTTAAAGACGAAGAAAACGAATTTGACTTGGTTGCCGCCTACAAGAATGCTCTGCCAAAAATTGTCATGAGTATCCACAAAAGAGCGGTCATATCCTATGACGCGGTTGCCTTCGTTACTGAGGTTAAGCAAACACTGACAAAACCACATCTAGAAAACGACATGGATAAATTGCGCAGACTTTCTTTGTTGAAGCTGGGACAAAATGTTTTCATTCCTCCAATAAGAACTCCGTTTAGTTTGGCAAGGCCTCTGAGAATTCTGTTTTACTTCGAAAGGGAGATTGATGAAAAACTTCTATGGGGCAGTTTAGTGAAATCAGAGCATTGGTGCGATTTTCTAGTTATCGCCGATGAAAATAAGGTCTTTTTGAATCGCCACCTTCCAATTACGAAGCAGATTGTTGCTGACCTGAAGAGACAACCCGAAAGCTCAGTGCTTCAACCAACTCACGCTCTCATGAAATTGATGTATTATCTAACAATGACGGTTCAATATCCCATGTTAGTTAATGCTTGGGGTATATTCGAAAAGTTGTTCTCCAAAGAGTAAATGCACAGCGCTAAGCTTGTTTCATGGCTTTATATAGTGTGCTCTCTGAGTCCGTCCGTCTCTCTGTGTCTAACTCTCTAATATGTTTGGGTTTGGGATAGAAATTCTATACAGCGCGCACGTACTATTCACGTACAGCTATGACCTTTCCGCACTTTTCACACTTAGCCGTATCCTGAACCGCAATCCGCTTATCAATGACTGGAATGAGATTTAGGTGGCCACACTTGCCGCACTTCACCTTTAATGAATCCAAGTTCCTTAGTCAAGCCAGCCTTCATCCTCAACGAGCTTCTTCTGCAGTCGCCAACTAGGCAAATACTTACTTAGACACTCCAAAGAGCAAATATACGTTTTCACAATCGCACATTTGAAAAGAACCTTCTCGGTTTCTCGGCCACAAACCGCACATTGACCCAAATTAACAACTCAGTGACAAGGATATATGCTATCTTCGCGGAATAAAAAATCGATGTGGACAAGATGAGAGGCTTCCTTCCATGAAGTCTGATTTCGATTTTGAGCAATAAATAGAACTTTGAGGTAGTGTTTTTCACAAGTCTTAAGTGAAAATCGAATCGTTACTAGATGAGGGAATCTCTGAATTCGATTGGTTTAGGAGTTCCTTTCGTGCCGAGTGTGGGGCACGTTAAATGTACCCAAATTAAGAGGAGAGGAGAAAGTTGCTTAAGATTCATCGCAAGAAGCCAATATTGCTTGTGCTTGTCTTCATGGCGATTGTCGTTTTGTCTGTGTTGTCTGGTCCTGTCTTGGCTTGGAAACCGAATCAACATGTTGGTCTTGGTCACATACTATTAGACGACTTGGCTGACCACATGGTCAATATACGAGGAAAAGATTATTCGGCAAACAATTTGATTGCTGACGCCATCTTGACTTATCCACAGTATTACCTGATGGGCACTATAGGTCCAGATGCTTATCCTGATATTCTGTTTGGTCAAACGGTCATTCATCCGGACACAGTTAGCGAGGGCGGTGATCGTGTTTCCTATTCTTACGAATGGCTGGATCATTTGCTTGCTTCTGCTTCCAATTATTACTCTACCGATCAAGGAAAATCGTTGGCGTTTGCTTATGGATTCCTAACTCATGCAGGGGGTGACATGTGGTGTCACACGTTTATAAACAGGTTTGCAGGAGGAGTGTGGCCGCCGCTTGGTCCAAGTGCCGATTTGAGAATCCCGGCTCGCCATGTAGTTGCTGAAGCTTACGTTGATGACTTTACACAGTGGAGCAGTATCAACCCTTTCAGCGATTCAACTCAATACGAGCAGTTCTTTAGTGACAGCACATTCCATAGAGGGTTCCTTTATTCCACTTTCATTGATAACGACTGGGCTAAGAGCCACGGCAAGTCGCAGCTCTTTGATCTGTTCTTTGGATTGAAAGACTGGATAGATGAGACTCTGGCAAGTTGGGATTGGTGGGATGGGCCTTGGTGGCAAGTCTGGTATCTGGGGGTGGGAGACATTGTTCATCCCTACCTCGAAGCTTGGAGAGACGACATAGCGGACGGGCTCAAAGCTTGGACATTAGTCAGCTCGAAAGTAGCCTACAATCTCTTCATAGCGGACAACTTTGACCAAGCTGTTGAAGAGCTTAAGGAATGGGCTATTAACCATTTTCTCAGCATGATAGGTCTGCCAGACGGTGTTGGAGCAGTAATCGATGTAGTGGGCGACATCGTGGACTTCATTGTGGGTCTCCTTAGTAACCTTCCCGGTTTGAAACAACTCTTTCAATTCTTTCATAACATCAAGGATATGATCGTTGACTGGATCTTCGAGACTGTTTTCGGTGTATCAATCAGTGAACTGAAGAGCATGCTTACTGACCCAGAGAAATGGTTGAGCGGCGAAATTCCATGGATAACAGGCGAAGCCTTGTTTGAGAACGCGCCGTACGGAATGCAGACGAAGCAGCGGATTGATGCTGAACTTGCGCCTTCTCTGTCAGGCGGCTCATTTGACCCATACAAATTTGATATAACCTACAATTCCATTATGATATCCAAGCTTATCGTTCTGGATGGAGCTGGTCTGAACCAAGTGCTCAGTGACTATGGAGTTCAGCCTCTGTACACACCTGTTTCTGCAGACACTCCAGACAAACTCGCATGGTCTGGCATGTCCATCATGCAGGGTTTCATGAAGAGCCTAGATGCCAACCACCAGTGGATGACCACGGCACCAGATGGCAAAAGCTACGGTGCAGGCATGCCGTTGTGGGAAAACATCGAAGCCCGAGAAGGTGCGTTCAAGAAACTCTTTCACATAGGCCTTGACATGAATATGCAAGCACTTCTCGACATAGTGCCCGGTGACACAGGAGTATTCTCGATAGAAGTCATAAACAATGGAAACCTACCCGACACGTTCAAGTTCGCACTGGAAGGGTTGCCCGACAAATGGGAGTATCAATTCTCGGCAAGTGAAGTTGTGTTGGACTCTGGGGCCTTCACGTTCGTGCAGCTTTCAGTCAAGCCATATCGACATTGGAGCACTGCGCCAGGCGACTATTCATTTAGCGTTACTGGCACCAGTCAAAGAACGATTCTGCCCCAGCACGAAATCGTGACTACAAAAACGGAGAAATCCATAGTTCATGTCTTGCCTTTCTATGAACCAAGCGTTTCAATAACACCTGAAACCCTTGCAACGGGTCCAGGCGGTACTAAAACCTATTTGATTGAGGTCAGGAATTACGGCAATGTTCAAGACAGTTTTCAACTCACCTTCAGCTTCACAGATCTTGGTGCATTGTGTGACGCTTTTCCAACGGCTATCCAAGCCCAGTGGACGGTTGTCAGCAAGACGTCTTTCACTTCAATGAACCCGGGGCAGTCAGATTTCGCTACCATAAGCATAACGATTCCCAGTGATTGGGCCGGAATGGAGAACACGCCTTATGAGTTTACAGCTATTGCCACAAGCCAGACTGATCCGTCAGCAATCGGAAGCGATTCAAGCACTTTGGTTGTTCAACCAACGAAGGAAAGCAAGTGCAGGTACATTGACCTTGAGCTTAAATGGCTTGCAGACATGGTTCGGAATTCAGGACTCGAACCGTCGATCGTAGCCAGTTTACTTGATCAGTTGAACGCCGCGATTTTGAAGGAGCAACAAGCGCTTGACTACGTGCTCGTAGGCAAAATCAAAATGGCGAATAACATGCTTAGGGCTAGTGGAGAGATTTCAAAGGCTTTCATAGATTTAGTTCTAGCTCAGCGGGGCAAATATATTCCAGAAGCTATTGCAGACTTATGGATAGCGCGGGCTCAGGAAATCAGAGTGCACATTAGAAACGCGATATCAACACCATAACTTCCCTTTTTTTATTTGCGAAGCTCATTCCGCGACTTGAAGAATCGGACACAACTTATTCCTGCGCGAGCGGACTACATCACTTCAAGTCACTTCGACTCTCTAGGGCATTCATGCGAATATGCCCGAAATGAATTATCAAACAGTGTCACTTGCTTAATGCTCGGCTAGATTTATGCCTCTATTCACGGTTAAGAAGTCTTTGAATGATAGGGAAGTGCTGCATGATGAGAGGCCTCAAAATCCAAGACGATGGCCAAAAGACAATGGAAGTAAGAAGCCTCTACCTTAAGATCAAACACCACGCATTTACCCAAATCTGGACAACCCAATGACAAAGATATATGCTATCGCAGAAATAAAAAACGATGTGATGAAGTTTCTAATGGTTCACACATTGGAATCATGACCTTGACTTTAGGCTCTGGAGAAGGTTGTTTTCTATCGAAGATTGTTTCATAAGGCATAAATGAAGATTGCATGTAGTTAGTTAACTGTGCTTAGTCTCTTTCTGTCTGGGCAATGAAGCATAATGGAATGTTAGAGGAGGGAGAATGAAATGTTGAAAAAAGTGTCTTTTCCTACGATGTTTCTCTGCATATTAGTGCTGACAACCTTGTCGGTGCTTCCTGTTTGTGCTCAACCTGGAGACGTTAATGGCGATTCGACTGTCGACATCACTGACATATGTATAATCGCTAGAGCCTACGGAACCAACTCAATTCATTATCCATGGGGCACAGGTTGGGACCAATATAACCCAGCTGCTGACATATATCCAACAAGTGGTCCTGACGGATATATTGACATGAACGACTTGAACCTTGCCGTTAGCAACTTCGGATCTGGTGTAACTGCTCTAACTCCGCAACCTCAATCAGGACCCACATGGGTTGAAGGACCAACCCCGCCACCAATTTTCGTCAGTGCGAACACTTACTTTAATGTTGCTATAGAAATTTCTGGAGTAAGTGGACTTTCCCAGTATCAGTTTATGCTAAGCTGGAATTCCGTCTACATCGAGTACGTCAGCGTGACTGAAGGGCCCTTCCTGAGCCAAGGTGGCACTTACCAAACGTGGTTCGCCTATAAGGACACTTACTTGCCTATGAATCGTCTACTAGTTGGCTGTTCACTCTTGGAACCTGTGACCACGTCTGGTAGCGGAGTCCTAGCTACAGTCACTTTCAGATGCAAGCAACAGACAACTGGAATGGAAACCATTCACCTCGTATCAAACCTCTACGACATCAATATAAATGGTATAGACCACCATGATAAAAATGTCATAGTGAAACAAACCCCATAGCCCAAAAACACTCCAAAACCACTTTTTTTCTACAATGGTTCATACGAGGGAATTATAACTTTAACTTTAGGCTCTGGAGAAGGCTGTTTTCTATCGAAGATTGTTTCATAAGGCATAAATACTGATTGCATCCATTTCATTTAACTGTGCCTAGTCTCTTTTTTGTTTAGACGATGAAGCATGATAGAATGTTAAAGGAGGGAGAATGAATGTTGAAAAAGATGGCGCTTCCTATGATGTTTCTCTGCATACTAGTGCTGTCAACTTTGTCGGTGCTTCCTGCTAGGGCTGATGTTAATGGTGACGGAGTATGGGATATCGTGGATATATCTATGATGATTAGAGCTCTTGGAACCGACAAGTGGGACTATCTATGGGACGAGACAGGGCACCTCTGGGACTACTACAACCCACACGCCGACCTCGACAGCAACGGGTACGTCGACATGTTCGACTGGTATATAGCCGAACAGACATTCAAATTTGGTGATGGTGTGACTACCCTAACTTCGCAGGGTCTTGGACCCGTAAGGGTTAATCCGCCACCTATCACCTATATTGGGCCGGTTGGCGTGAATAACTACTTTACTATCAATGTGGTAATCAACATACCGCCTAATCAGCCTGAGCTTTCCCTATATCAGTTCATGCTATTTTGGGACCACACCAAAATCCAATACGACAGCGTAACGGAAGGTCCATTCTTGAACCAAGGCGGCACCTACTATACCACCTTCCGACACAAGGACACCTATATGCCTATGGATCGCCTGCTAGTTGGCTGCTCAGTAACGCAACAAGTCACGGTATCCGGTAGCGGAACCTTGGCTACGGTTCGCTTCAAATGTATTGCAACTGGTTCTACATTTATTACTCTCATTTCGAACCTCTATGACAACAACTTATACGGTATAGATCATCTTGATGGTATCCCAGCCAACGGCCGCATCGCACTAGTAAATCAATAGCCTATTTAGAAAATTACTCCAAGCCCCCTCTCTTCTGTTTTTGTCAACCAATCGGATTCGAGACTTTAACGAAGGCGTATGTTCAGAGTTCTAAGAAAATGAACTCCAAGAAAGCCGTGAAGACTCGGGTGACAGCAAAAGAAACGAGAGGGAAAACCAACAATAGACACTATGACGAAGAATTTCAAAAACATTAAAGTTATCGAGATGAATTTGGACACTTTCAATGGTGACGTGACACCATTTAAGCCAGACATGATAATAGCTGGACCGCCATGTCAGGATTTCTCACACGCTGGGAAACGAAATGAAGACCTTGGAAGGGGAAAACTAGCTGTCACTTTTGCTGAAATTGTCACGGCCGTTAAGCCTAAGTGGTTCGTGATGGAGAATGTTGATAGAATACTGAAAACAAGGAAATATAAAACTGCCAAAACCAGCCCAGCTTGCAAGGGGCAACATGAACTACTTTACTATTTCTCGCTTCTTGTAGCGCAGATTCTTGCTGCGGCACTTGCGACATTTAACAGCCGACATAGCGTTTCTGGCTCCACAGTCTCGACAGATCTTCATGTACAGCCTGTGCTGCTGCGCAATGGCCTTCTTAAACGGATCGGTAATCGGCATTAGGTCTTCAACCCGCAAACCGTAACGTCTCACACATCACACAGACAAATAACCTTTTCCATGACATCGCGTTCCTTCACAATCCAATTGAAACATGCCCGAACATTTGGAAACCATTGGCAGTTGTTAGTGCCACTAAGGAAGTCTAAACACTAACACGCACACAAAAAATCCAGCCGCATCCCCTATATTAGTGAGCTCGTCTTCACTTCCCCAATTTCTTGGCCAAGAGCCTAGCCACATCGCCCGGCTTCTCCGCAACCAGCACACCAGCCTTCTTGAACGCTTCTATCTTGCTGGCTGCGGTTCCGCTACTGCCCATGATGATGGCGCCTGCATGTCCCATGCGTTTGCCCGGAGGCGCCGTCCGCCCAGCCACAAACACCGCAACAGGCTTAGAATAGTTTTCCGTGGCAATGAACTCAGCGGCCAACTCCTCAAAGTTGCCCCCGATTTCACCGATCAAAGCCACAGCCTTTGTCTGCTCATCACGTTCAAACTCTCGCAGAACATCCACGAAGCTCAAACCAACGATCGGGTCGCCACCCAAACCAACACAGGTCGACTGACCCAAACCGCGAACAGTTAGACCGGTGGCAATCTCGTAAGTTAGGGTACCACTGCGAGACGCCAGTCCAACGACCCCCGGTGCAAAAACATGAGCGGGCATAATACCCAGCTTGCACTCACCAACCGTAAGGATGCCGGGCGTGTTCGGACCAACCACAACTGCCCCCTCATGCTTTGCCCGATGCATAACCTGAATAGCATCTCGAACAGGAATGTGCTCAGTAATGACAACGATGGTCTTCAAACCCGCGTCCAAAGCCTCAAAAGCAGAGTCAGCCGCAAACGGAGCAGGGACAAAGATAACAGAAGCATCCGCAGCGTGCTCATGTACCGCTTCTTCAACCGAATCATAAACCGGCACACCGTCAACGCTTGTGCCACCCTTGCCAGGAGTCATCCCAGCCACGATCTTTGTTCCATACTCAAGCATTAGGCGAGTGTGAAAGCTACCTTGTGTACCCGTTACGCCTTGAACAATTGCCCTCGTCGCCTTATCAACAAAAATGCCCATTTCGTCTATGCTCCTCCGCTCTCTATGATGTCAACCGCTTTCTTAGCCGCCTCTTCCATGCTGTCCAACACGTGAATGCCAGAGTCGGTGAGAATGCGTCTTCCCTCTTCTTCATTTGTGCCCACAAGCCTGATCACCATGGGTTTAGTGAAACCAATACGCTTCTTCGCATCCAATATTCCGTTTGCCACTTCATCACAACGCGTAATACCGCCCAAAATATTGACGAACACCACTTTCACGTTCGGATCAGACAACACAATGTCTAAGGCAGCAGCCATCATTTCAGCTGAGGCGCCTCCGCCAACGTCTAGGAAATCCGCTGGTCGCCCACCGTAGAGTTGAATAGCGTCCAACGTAGCCATAACCAGCCCAGCCCCATTGCCAATTATGCCAACATCACCATCAAGTTTAACATACGCCAAACCACTCTTCTGCGCCTTCAACTCCTGCGGCGTCAGCTCTGCCTCCTCAAACGGCCGACTCTTAAACTCTTGATGCCTGAACAACGCATTGTCGTCTATAATGAGCCGAGTGTCAGCGGCCACAAACTTGCCCTCGACAGTTTCAACCATCGGGTTCATTTCAGCAAGTTCGGCATCGACATCCATAGCCAACCTGTAATGTCTCAGAAAAACCGTGGCCAAATCGTTCATCTGACTCCCAACATAACCGAGTCTTTTGGCAACATGCCTCGCATGATACGCACGAAACCCATAAACTGGGTCAATAACGATCCTTACGATCTTCTCAGGCGAGGTTCTGGCTGTTTCCTCTATGTCTACGCCGCCCTCGGACGAGGCCACAGCAACATAGCAACGATTGGCTCGATCAACCGTGATGCTGAAGTAAAGCTCCCGCTTGATCGGAATCTTCTCTTCAATCCAAAGGCTCTGAACCTTTACACCTTTGATTTTCTTACCCAGCAGCTGCACAGCCGCACGCTCAGCTTCGGCTGGTGAGTTAGCGAACAGGATTCCCCCTGCCTTGCCTCTTCCAGCAACAAGCACCTGCGACTTCAAAGCCACAGGCTTGTTTATCTTAGATGCTATTTCTTTTGTCTGCGCCGCTGTTGTTGCCAGCGAGCCAGCGGGTGTCCCAATGCCGTACTTGGCAAAAAGCTGTTTAGCTTCATACTCGAAAAGCTTCAACGCTTCACTTCCAACTGCGGTTTTTACTTCAGCGTCTCAATGGTCAAATAAGACTTCGTGTCCAGTATGCCGTCAACCGAAGCTAATTTTTTCAGCGCCCCATCCAATTTATCTCTCTCAACCTGAATAACGGCGTCCATGTCACCCGTAACCCTATAGATCCTCTGAACAGGAAACTGCATAATCTGCTTGTAGGCAGGGCCGCGCCTCAACGGAGAAACCTTCACAAAAATAAAGGCCGGATTCACCGAAATGCCAAGCGCTGCCAAGCCTTTCTCTGTGACGTCGATGAACCCTCTTCCAGTTCGAATGTGGCCTTGGTCTCGGAGCTTACGCAGATGCACATTTAGCGCCTGCCTACTTATGCCAAGTTGCTTGGCCAGCTCACTCTGCTTCACCACAAGAGTGTAACTCGTAGTAGGCTTGCCCTTAGAGTAGAGCATTTGCAGCAGGCGCAGGGGTCTTCCAGAAAGTAGTTCCTCGACCAAGACATAACACCTATTTCTAGTTAAACTCTCTTTTTTACATAAGTCAACATATATGCCTTGCCATTGACAATTTCAACATTGCGTTTGATGACGTCGGGAGCAACAGTTATTAAAAAGTGTTGTGAATTAAGTTTTGCAAAGGAACCCAGAAACGCCTTTGACAAAAAACAACAAGGAGTGAAACAAAGAAATGTCACAGATGCGCGAGAGCAACGCGGTGTTGATAGGAAGAAAGCCTGCAATGAACTACGTCTTGGCTTGCATAACCCTCTTCCACGGCGGATCAAACGAAGTCAACGTGAAAGCGAGAGGAAGAGCAATCAGCCGGGCAGTAGACGTAGTTGAAATCGTCAGACGCCGATTCCTACCAGACGTCAAAATAAAAGGCGTGGACATCGGCACACAACAGCTACCAGCACGCGAAGGCGAAGAGGGCGGCTCGCCAACCAACGTCAGCACAATCGAGATAACGCTGACAAGGTGAAACAGAGACAACTCAACGCGGGAAAACCGACAAAGCAGGCAAAGAAATAAATTCCGCCCCCATCCGTTTTTTCTATTCTCACCTACTAGGTTTACAGCTAATTCATTTATCGACTATGCGTGTGACATCTCTTCAGCATGTTCACGCTAACTTTATATTATCTGAGACATGCTTGTATGGATACCTTAGAGGCGCTCAATGAAGGACGTTGATCTAAAGATGCCGAAAATGGTGAGCGTTTGTCACTTCTGCCTGAAAAGCGGCATTCTTTGCTCCAAATGCCAAGCGAAGGTTAGATCAGGCGAAGTGAGCAAGACAGACTTGGAAGTCGGTCGATTACTAATGTCTCTAGAGGGCTCTTACCCGCCTCTTCAAGACGTATTCTTTCATAGGGCTGTCGAAACAGACAGCGTTCTGGCGGTGATAGTTGGCAGAGGCGACGTAGCCAAACTCCTAAGTCACGGAGGCAAGATAGTGCGGGCCATAGGTGAGAAAACAGGCAAAAATGTCCGCGTCTTAGAACATGGCGTAGACGAACGAAAATTCTTGGAAGACCTATTCGCACCCATGAACATAATCACAATAAACACTATCTGGCTGCCCGACGGAAGCCAGGAAACCCGTGTCATTCTGAGAAGGCGAAGTCGACGGCCTCCACCCTTCAACATAGAAGCCTTAAAGCAGATCGCCCAAAAGGTGCGCGGAATATCGCTTCGCGTTGAGTTCGCAGACTGACAGGAGACATGCTGAGCCGATGAAGCTTGATGAGTTGGGAGACTGGAGACGAACCCACTACTCCTCGGAAATAACACCTGAGCTAAGCGGAAAAGATGTTGTTGTCTTCGGATGGGTTGTAGACATACGCGACTTGGGCGGACTGCGCTTCCTAATCTTACAAGACAGAGAGGGGACGGTTCAGATTACTATTCCCCGCAAGAAAGTCAGCACGCAGGTATTGGAAAAGTCAGACACTCTGCAGAGACAGTATAGCATCGGAGTGAAGGGTTCGATTAAAGCCACAGAGATGACCCCACGGGGCGTTGAGATTGTTCCAAGCGAGATCCGCATTCTAGGCGCAGCACAACAGCCCCTGCCCTTGGATGTGTCAGGCCGAACTCCGGCAAAGATTGACGTGCGCTTGGACGCTCGGGTACTAGACCTGTCCAGAGAAGAGAACCGCGCGATATTCAAGATACAGCACACGGCTTTGGCGGCAACACGCAGTTTTCTTGCCC
>Ga0315308_1001377_pt1 | contig 14002 bp, 13 predicted proteins | sample TDP3_MG_FD_203078 | JGI IMG/M metagenome (GOLD analysis project Ga0315308, IMG submission 203078) | Freshwater sediment microbial communities from Lake Towuti, South Sulawesi, Indonesia - TDP3 | ecosystem: Environmental > Aquatic > Freshwater > Lake > Sediment | place: Indonesia: South Sulawesi... | reverse complement strand
GCCCCCCCCCCCGCCCCCCCCCCCCCCCCCCCCCCCGCCGGGGCCCCCGCCCCCCCCCCCGGCGGGGGGGCCGGCGGCTGAACCTGGGGAACGTGTGCAGTGGAAGGAGGGACATAGGCTGTAAGGAGGAGCTTCTTCGGATCGCCCCAGCAGATGTTCCTCGTGTCCACGGCCCTCGGAGGAACACCCTCAACAAGTGGATAGACTATCTCCTCAATGGCCTGCTGGGCGATCTTATTGATGGGATCACGCATGGCAAGGAATACAGAGCCGCTCACTTTAGTAACTGTGCCAGTCCAAAGTATCTGTGATGACGCAACATCAATAAACCGGATCGTGACCCCTACAACAGGCTCTTCATCCTGGGTGGCCCTGCTCGTTTTCTTATAGTAATACTCGCTGACTGTCCCGACAAAGATCCCTTCCACTCCCAGGACCTTCCCTGTCTCGACGGCAAAAGTCACATCCACCGAAGGGGGAGGAACAATTCCGCGCATCATTAATACTCTCTCAACCTCGGCCCGTTCCATGATATTGAACTTCCTTGAATTGTAAAGCTCTACACCGAGGAGGTCTGCAGCGATCTTCCCGGCAAAAGGATACCTTGTAAGGTTATCAAAGGGGAGGATCCCAACGCATTGGACGGGGGAGAGTGATTCCGGTGGGCGAACAAAGCGGGAGTCCACCATGGTGCCGCATCCCTTGAGAACCGCCACGGAAAGGACGACTGCTGCAATGATTGTGACGAGACGCTTCATGTAATTCTCATTAAAAGTTGGACCCCACAACAGCCTCTACAGCCGCCTGAGCCACGGCGTTCACAGGGTCCCTTTCAAATGTGAAAATGTCGTATGACGACCTGCTCACGCTGGCCGCCCAGATGATCGTTCCGGTCTTGACCTCCACAAGCCGAATGCTGAACCCGATCGCAGGCTCCGTCTGCCTTATCCCCGGCTGGCTTTGATAGGAATATTCCGTTGCAGACCCGATGAGAACGGCATCTACACCAAGAAATCCCCCGATGTCCTTTGCGGTAGAACGGTCAATACTCCTCCCGAGCTTGTAGTTTTTCTCCTTGAGCCTCCTCTCAACCATGGATCTGTCTACAATATTGTATCTTTTAAGCTTGGACAGTTCGGAAGAGAAAAGATCGGAGAGGAGCTTTCCCGCCTCTGCAAACTGAGTGAGGTTTTCAAAGGGAGCAACAGCGATGGAGGCAATGTCCTGTAAGCTCTCAGGAGAAAGGACATAACTCCTCTGATAATAATGACCGCAGGAGGCAATAAGAAAGAGAAGGGCACCCGATAATATAGTGCGAAGAGGCTTCATAGCGGGGGCGGAAGAAGCGGGCTTATAGCCTCTCGGTAAGGAACTGCAACTTTTTCAGAAGGAAGTTTTTCTTCCGGCTTTGGCTCCTCAGGAACATAAAAGCTCTCCCTGACCCTCTCTATTCCTCGCGCCACCTGGATCTTCTGGAGGTTGATCTTCGCCTTCTGCAAGACAACAAGCTCCCGCGCCGCGCCCTCTTCCATCTTGAGGTCTTCCAAGGCCTTTATGTAATCCTCTGGGCGTGCGCTCCTCCTGATCAATGTCACGGCGCTCGGAGGCGGTCCCATTTCAATTGATAGCTCAACTGTATGCTGTCCCTGAGTGAAGGTTTTTGTAAAAATCTCCTGCCAATCTGACCCGACTAAAGGGGAGAATACAGATGTTACTTTTCCGCATCCGTCAACTTTATAGCTCCCCCGAGACACTCCAGGGAAACGGGCTGCGAAGGTCAGTATTGTGGACCTTGCTGTATAAAAAGTATAGGTCAATGCGTACCCGCTCCCTCCCTGGGTAAAGGGGAACATTGATTCCTGGGGGAGCTTGCCTTCAAGCTCCAGTGTCTTCACTATTGTTACTGCCTTAGCGGCATATGTAAGGGGCTCTGTGGCATGCCATGATTCAAGGGGTTCTATGGCCGTAGAACAGGAAGAATCCATGGAAAATGATTGAACAGCGGCACCCTTGGGAACAGTGACCCGGATCAGGTGGCTACCTCTTGATAGTATAAAGTTTCCGACCTCTGTTGACTCCCATTTTCCTTTTGCCTCTGTCAACACAGATGCCCCCCCGTCAATTGTCCAGAAATGGGGACCCCCGTATATCATGGCCCTGAGGAAATACCGCCCTGATTTTGGAACATTTAGATAGTAATAAAAGCTCTCAGGCGCCTCCCCGTACCTCCGCTGGAAGGCCCGTGCATCTACCTCAAGCCTATCCCGTCCAGAAAGAAGGGAGAAGTAATCCGCCGCAGTTGCGTTGGTCCGAGGAATCCCAGCCCTCTCCCATCCCAGTGTCCTTACAAGGGCCTGCGCCCATTTCTCCTGGGTTACGACCCCCCCCTCCTGGCCCATGGATTGAACAATAGAACCGAAAAGGACAAAGGCTATTGTTATTGGGATTAGATTTCTCATTTGACTGAATTTATACTAACTTAACACCAGTCCCCGAATTATGTCAACAATTAAATGAATTCATTTTATTGTCTCCGGAGGGTCTTGGAGGGAGTCTTTAACGAATAAGACAGTGAATACAGGATGTTACAGGACTTCTGCAGCCTTCTCAGAGTGCTATTTGGTCAGCTTCAGAAAGGAGAACTCCCTATCCACCTTGGCCCGAAGATCTGCAATGCTCGTATAATCTATTATATAGGTTGAGGTAAGCAGCTCGTTTACCCTCTTCATAGGAAGCGGATCGAGGGAAAGAAGGAACCTCAGCTCTCTGAGGATCCTTCCCTTATTTACAACATAATCATGGATCACCTTCTCATCTTCAAGGCTCATCTCGGTGAACTTGACACCCATCCCCGGCCCCTTGCATTTTTCCGTCCCTTCCCCTTTCCTCAATGTATAGACCACTATTCCCTTTGCCTCGATATTTTTCGGCCGGCCCGGAAAAGGAAAAGACAAAGAGAGCTGGATAGTGGGAGGAAAGAGCTTTTCGGTTTCCACATATATTCCCCCCATTCCTATACTCATGCAAAATCCCTCAAAGGAGGTGGTGATTGGGCCGAATTTCACCTTGCTCCTGATAGGGGCTCTTTGAAACCTCCTCATATATTTATCTGATGTCTTTTAGAGGCTTTCAAACTCTACATCAAATTGACAGAAGGGGGCGCCTTTTGTTCTGCATTGACTCTCATTAACCTTAACTCCCTTTGCGCCGCAGAGCTCAAGAAATCTCTCTATCCATCCCTCGATATTTCTGCAATGGATTCTTTTCACCTCAGGAAAATCAGAAAATCTGATATGCCACTTTTTCTCTCCCACATCTATAAGCTCGAGATTCCCTGAGTCATAGTAACTCTTCCAGATATTCATTACTCGTTTCACAAAGAACTTTGTGGGCCCCACCTTGACAAATGCCTTATATACCCCTGCAAGGTCGGCATCGGCATTCAACCTCCCTTGTTCCCGGGCAAAGCTCATATCTCCCTTGCCGAAATACTTGTCAGCAAGTGTGAGGAGGTTGACAAATGTTTTATAGGGATACCATTCTGTTGGCAAGAGCCTTTTCTGAAAGATCACCCTATCATCCTCGTCTTCAAGCATACCGAGGAAATCTTCAATACCTTTGTCCTTCAGGTTCTTCTTAACATACTTTACCAATCCAAGAATGGCAATACCCTTTACCTGTGCCATAGTTTTATCCTACACCATATTAGACTTTTGTCAAGCTGTAATGTCACTTAAATCCCCATGCAATCCCAAGAGAAACATTGTCCCATGAGGCGCGGTATTCCCCCTCGGCCTGTCCCCTTCCTTCTATCCCCGCAATGCTATCCCGGACATACCTATCCGCCTGAAAAATATGGGAATATGCGCCGTCCACCCTGAACTGGCCGATCGTCCACCCGAATCCGATCGTGACACCATGCTTGTCAGAATCAAGGTTTGAAGCATCCATTGTCCTTTCAGGTATTGCGCCCTGCTCAAAGAAGTATCCTCCCCGCAGGGACAGCCTCTTTACAATGGATTCAAGGGCATACTCTGCGCCAATTCCCACGCCAATAGTGTCATGCCATTCCTTGGGGAGCGCGGTGTCAGCCAAGGGTCCGAAAGCTTCGCTTGGCGGTATAAGGGAATTATTTTTGAAGTCCAGAGGATACCTCTTTATCCGAGACCACTGCATCCATACGATGTCCAGGACCAAATCCAGTGTATGTATGGGCAGGTAGCGGACCCCTACCCTGACTATCTGCGGAAGGGTTACATCAACCTCTACATCGTCGGATGTGTCCGTAACGCCGTCGGTGAATATGACAAGGCTTTGAGGAATGTGGGCCCTGATCGGACCCTTAGCCTTCACGGGAATAGGTGGAATGTATGATGCCCCCACTTCAAGCGAAGGGAACGGAGAATAGATGACGCCGGGGCTACATGTGAAGTTATACCTGTCCTCAAGCTTGGTTTCAACGAACACATCCGTGGCCGGATCCTCTCCACCAAGCGGTGCATACATGAAACTGTATGCGATAAAAACATCCACCATGCTCAGGGCAACACCCACGCGCAGGGATTCAAACGGTCTCCAGCCGATCCCGAGCGAATAAAAGATCTGCTCGTTCATTCCCCTTATGACATTGTATCTTTGCGGCCCGTTCCGTGGATAGGTAATCTCCGGCGCGCCATAGGGTCCGTAGCCGCCTATTGAAAAAACAAGATCGTCAAGGCCGAAGTCGGAAGAAATTCCTACAAAGGGGATATGCCCCATTCTGAAATCGTTCTTCACCGGAGGATATTTTCCTGCCCTGAGAAACTCAGCATGGAGGAGTATAACCCCGTCCTCAAGAAGGATATTCGTGCCCTTGACCTTGGAAAGTCCCCCGGGGTTGATAAATAGGGCAGTGAGGTCATCGGCGCGAGCAGTGAATGCACCGCCCAAGGCCATGGCCCTGGCGCCTACCTCGGGTATATAATACCCGCTCGCAAAGCATATTGATGGAAGTACCCAGATGAAGGCCGCCGTCAGCAAATTGCTGAACGATGATCTGCTCACCCTTCTATCTTCCTTCTCTCCTCTGCCAGATCCTGCAGGGCTTTCCTGGCCTCCTCAGGAGAAGGAGGCTTCCCATGCCATTCGTGATTATTTTCCATAAAAGAGACCCCCTTCCCAAGAGTTGTTCGGAAAAGGATTACAGAGGGCCTTCCTGTTACTGACTTTGCCCGGTTGAATGCCCGGATGATCCCCTCTACATCATGGCCGTCTTCTTGAAAAACCTCCCAGCCGAATGACTTGAACTTTTCCCCCAGGGGCTCCAGGGCCATGATCTCCTCTGTAGGCCCGTCAAGCTGGATAAAGTTCCTGTCCACAAAGGCCGTGAGATTGCCCAGCTCATAGTGGGAGGCATGCATTGCCGCCTCCCAGGTGCCTCCTTCCTGGCATTCTCCGTCGGAAAGGCTGCAATAAATCCTGTAGCCCTTGCCCCTGGATGCCAGGGCTATTCCAACGGCCTGGGAAAGGCCGTGTCCGAGCGAGCCTGATGTTGTCTCCAGGCCAGGAAGAAAGATCATGGCTGGATGGCCCTGGAGCCTGCTGCCGAGCCTCCTGAAGGTCATCAGCTCCTCAACGGGAAAATACCCGGAGCGAGCCATGGCCGCATACCTGACAGCACATACATGGCCGTTTGACAGGACGAGCCTGTCCCTCTCCTCCCACTCGGGGTTCTTCGGATCGTGTTGCAAGATATTGAAGTAAAGGACCGTGAATATCTCTGCAAGGCCAAGTGCTCCTCCAGGATGGCCGCTCTTGGCCTCTGCCACCATCCTGATAACATCCTGCCGAAGGGTGTTTGCCATGAGCCTCAGCTGTTTTATGTCCGAAACCTTCTCCATTGCTTGCAACGAATTATAACCCTCGTAATTCTCCAATGTCCATACAAGCAAAGGGACGAGTTCTTGCCTTACCCTGCCATTATTCAGTAAACTAAAAGGGAATTCCTTATGTTTTCGTCCCTCTCAAGCAAGTTCATTGTGCCTGCTGTCCTTATTGTCAGCGGAATAATCGGGGCATCTGCATGGATGACATTCAGAACCCAAAGATCATTCCTCATGGAATTGGACAAGGACCGGATGAAAGCCTTTTTAAAGTCCGTGGAGCTCGATGTGATTGACCTGATGCTGAACATGCACGGCAACAACCTACAGAAGAAGATGGAAAGAATGGCACCAAACGATGAAATCACGGCCATCAGGATATTCAACAGCAGGGGAATTGTAAGCAAGTCAAGCAACAGGTCAGAGCTCGGTAAAACCCTTAAGGACCTGGGGCTTGAGTCCCGCGTTGCGTATGGCCGGTCATCGGCACTTGAATTCTGGCGCGATGGAAAAAGAAGCCTTGGGGTGGCTGACCCAATCGTGAACAGAGAATCCTGCCATTCCTGCCACAGCCCCTCCCAACCCGACACCGGCCTCCTTTTCGTAGAAGCATCCCTTTCGAGGAGGGAGAGGCAGGTCTCATCGCTCGGAAAACAGGCATTTATCTCAACATTCCTGACAATCGCAGTCCTCTCTCTCGCTTTGTGGCTGCTCCTTATTTATCTCGTCACACGGCCCGTGAGGATCATGATCCGTAGGATGGGAAAGGCCCAAGGCGGTGACCTTTCCGCTCTTGTAAGGTCCACCCGCCGCGATGAGCTTGGGACACTTGCCCGGACATATAACTCAATGCTGGAAAGACTCTCAACGGCCCGGAAGGAGCTTGAAAGCCTCTACCGCCAGCAGATACAGAGGGCCGATCGTCTCGCATCCCTCGGGGAGCTCGCATCCAGCATCGCCCACGAGATCAAAAACCCCCTCGGCGGCATAAGCGGAGCGATTCAGATACTCAGGGAGGATTATCATACCGGCGACACACGGCGCGGCGTCCTCGAGGAGATCCTCAGGCAGATCCAGCGCCTCGACAAGACAACAAAAGACCTCCTGAGCTTCGCCCGTCCCAGCCCCCCGCTGCTCGGCATGACAAACATCAATTCCGTGATAGAAAAGGCACTTCTTCTTGTTGAGCCCCAGGCGAAAAAACAAAGGGTTGAAATTATCACACACCTTGACAGCAACCTCCCGAACACCATGGCAGACGAGGAACAGATACAGCAGTGCCTCCTCAATTTGTGTCTCAATGGGGTTCAGGCCATGCCTGACGGCGGACAACTGATTGTAAAAACAGAGGCCAGATACTTTCTCATGTCGGAGATCATACTCATCACAATCCAGGACACAGGAACAGGAATTCCTCAGGAACACATGTCCAGGATATTCGAGCCATTCTATACAACAAAGGCACAGGGCACGGGCCTGGGGCTGTCCATCGCGAGGAGCATCGTTGAGGGACACGGAGGGGGAATATTCGTAGAAAGCAACGCGGGCAAGGGGACTATTTTCTATGTTAGACTGCCCGTGAGGGGCCCGGCCGTCATGGCTGAGGCGCACTGACCATCATGGCAAAAAGAAAAATACTCGTTATTGACGATGAGAAGTTAATTCAATGGTCTTTGGAGCAGGAGCTGTCCAGGGGCGGTTACGAGGTCTTATCCGCAGACACCGGTGGGGCAGGACTGCAGCTCTTTGAGCGGGAGGGCCCTGACCTCACTATCGTTGACATCAGGCTTCCAGGGGCCGATGGCATGGAGATACTCGAAAAGATCAAGGCCCAGGACAAGGATCATCCCATTATTATGATCACGGCATTCGGAGATGTGGGGTCTGCAGTTAGGGCCATGAAGCTCGGAGCCTATGACTACCTAACCAAGCCTTTCGATCTGGAAGTTGTCAAGCTTGTCGTAGGAAAGGCCCTTGAGTCACGGATGCTCATGCAAGAAGTTAGCGAGCTCAGGAAAAAAGAGAGACAAACCAACCAGATCATTGGAGTATCGCCCGAGATAAATAAAGTTCTGGAGGCAGTTCAAAAAATTGCAGAGACAGACGCAACTACTGTGCTCATAGTCGGAGAGAGCGGTGTAGGAAAAGAGCTTATTGCAAAAGCAATCCACTATCAGAGCCAGAGGGGAGACAAGCCCTTTATGGAAATAGATTGCTCTGCGCTTCCTGAGACATTGATAGAAAGCGAGCTGTTCGGCCACGAAAAGGGGGCATTCACAGATGCAAGGACCCTCAAGAAAGGGCTCCTGGAGCTTGCCGATGGAGGCACGGCCTTTCTTGACGAGGTAGGAGACATGCCCCTGGCCACGCAGGGAAAGATCCTCCGTGTCATTGAGACGAAAACCTTCAAAAGGGTCGGAGGAACACGGGACATACAGGTGAACATACGGATCGTAGCTGCGACAAACAAGAGTCTCGCAGATCTTACCAGGCAGAGAAAATTCCGCGAAGACCTCTATTACCGCCTGAAGGTCATTCCCATATTTATCCCGCCTCTCCGCGAGAGGAAAGAGGACATCCTCCCGCTCGTAAAGCATTTTATAGAGCACTACAATAAAGAGTTCAGGAAACATGTCCGGGGCCCGAGCCCGGAGGCAGAAAAACGGCTCCTCTCCTATTCTTGGCCGGGCAATGTCCGGGAGCTGATAAATGTCATTGAACGGGCCATCCTTCTGGAAGGAAAAGATATCGTTCTTCCGGAACACCTTATCCTTGAGGTCGCAACACAGGCCGCTACTTCCAGAGACTTCCGTCTCCCCGAGCGAGGGGTATCGCTTGATGATGTGGAAAAAAGCCTTGTCATACAGGCGCTTGAGAAGGCTTCGGGAAACCAGAGCCGTGCTGCAGGGCTCCTCGGAATAACACGCGACACACTGCGCTACCGTATGAAGAAATATCATCTTAGCTGATCCGGACAAATCAAATCTGTTAGGTCTCTATACTGTGCTATCGGTTGTTCTCAGGGCAGAACGCACGCTTTCCCTTAATTCCTTGATGTCAAAGGGTTTGTCAAAGAATCGAAGGACACCTTCTTTCATGGCTTCATCCCTCACCTGGGGTGTGCCAAAGGCAGAGATCATCAGGACCTTACACTGGGGAAAACGTCTTTTTATCTCACGGAAGAGATCCATGCCATTGAGCTGGGGGAGCCTTAGGTCTGTCACGACGAGGTCAAACCTCCATTCAGTCATTATATCAAGCGCCTCTTCTCCGCTCTGTGCCGTTGACACCTCATACCCCTCCTCCTGGAGGGCCCTGGACAACGACCAGCAGACCAGGGCCTCATCATCCACGATCAATATCCGAATGTTATTCTCTGGCATGTGATTCTTTCAGGTGATCCCTGTGAGTTTTCACCCATCTAATTGGGTTAAATAACCCAAAAATACGCCTTCCTTATCGGAGCCCCATCCATTTATTTCCCGTGCCTAATCTTCTCCCACTGGGATTTGAAATCAAACGCCTTAAAGTTGGGACTCTCGGCGTTATGGCATTTTTTACATGTTTCCTCGTTGGGAATTACAAGCCCTGCGGCAATAGCCTTGGCCCTATCCTTCATAATAGTAATTGTTTTATATCCGCTTCCCGGACCATGGCAGGCCTCGCACTGGACACCCTTCAATTTGGCCCCGGGACCGGTTGTGTGGCATTTAAAGCATTTCTCCTGCTTTTGCTCCTCGGGTTTAAGCGAATCAAACGCCTTTGCATGCTTGCTCGATTCCCATACCTTATATTGTTTGTTATGACAAATCCTGCACTTATCCACACCAACATATGTTGGGGAGGCAGAACGGGCAACAAAAGCCAGCCCTGTCAACAGGAAAAACGCTATAAAGATAGTCCTCCGCATATACCAACCAGAACTTTTGAGCAAAAAGTATGCCTCTTGCTATTGCTTGCTATTGGTATAAAGTTTGCTTATTATATGGTGGCTTAATATGCATTTTAAGACAATATTGTTTCCTACAGACATGTCTAAAAGGTCCGAGGCGCCCCTACCCTATATTATGGACCTGGTAAGGCGCCACAGGAGCCGTGTCATCGTCATACATGTCGTTGAAAACCTGGATGAGCTTAGCCATTTAAACATCCCTGAAAGACCGTTAGAGGAACTTAATAGGGAAAGGATGACGATTGCCAGGAAGAAATTAAAGGAGTTCACCATTAGAAACTTAGGCAAATTGCCAGGAGTATCACAGGAGGTAATAAGGGGGATCCCATACCGGGCCATAGTGGAAACAGCCAGGAAGAAGAAGGCATCAATCATTGTCATGGGAGTCCACGGCGGGGGTGGCCTGGAAAGCTTTCTCATCGGGAGCAATGTATTAAGGGTCGTGAGGACCGCGCCCTGCCCTGTCCTCACAGTCAGGGAAAAACCATGAAAGGAAAAGGGGAAAAAATGGAGATCAAAAAGGTAGCAGTACTCGGTGCAGGTGTTATGGGAAGCGGCATCGCTGCCCATATGGCCAACGCAGGCATTCCCTGCCTCCTCCTGGACATCGTCCTTGAGGATGATAAGAGCAGCAAGGATCCAACAGCAAGAAACCGCCTGTCCATCGGGGGGAAGACCAAGGCTCTCGGCGCAAAGCCTGCTGCATTTTATTCACCGAAAGACGCGCCGCTCATTACTGTGGGAAACTTTGAAGACGATTTGGGGCGCCTCCCAGAGTATGACTGGATCATTGAGGTGATAGTTGAGAGCTTGAAGCCAAAACAGGACCTCTTTGCCAGGGTGGAAAAATCCCGAAGGCCGGGCTCTATTGTCACCTCCAATACATCCGGGATTCCCATCAAAGGGATGACAGAGGGACGCTCAAAGGAATTCAAGGAGCATTTTCTGGTCACGCACTTTTTCAACCCTGTCAGGTATATGAGGCTATTAGAGATCATCCCCGGCAAGGAGACAAAAAAAGAGATCGTGGACCTGATGACAAAGGTAGGTCAGGACGTTCTCGGAAAGGGAGTTGTTTTCGGAAAGGACACCCCGAATTTTGTCGCAAACCGCATCGGTGTGTTCTCCATGATGCTTGCTATCAAAACCATGCTCGCCGAGGGATATACCATTGAGGAGGTTGATGCCATCGCCGGCCCACCGATGGGAAGACCCAAGAGCGCGGCATTTAGGACAGCAGACATGGTGGGACTGGATACGCTTGTCCATGTTGCGAAAAATGTCTACGACACCCTGCCCAATGACGAGTGCAGGGATGTCTTCGCTATTCCGGATTTCATCAACGAGATGGTAAAGAAGGGATTGCTCGGCGACAAGACGAAGAAGGGCTTTTATCAGAAGGTTGGAAAAGACATCCAGACCCTGGATTACAAGACCATTGAATACAGGCCCCAGGAGAAGGCAAAATTCGATTCACTCTCCGAGGTAAAAAACATAGAGGACACAAAGGAGAGGATCAAGGCCCTTATAGAAAAGGACGACAGGGGTGCCAAGTTTGCATGGAAGGTCCTTGCCGGGACTTTGATCTATGCAGCAAACCGCATCCCAGAGATCGCCGATGATGTCGTTAATGTTGATAACGCCATGAAATGGGGCTTCAACTGGGAGCTCGGTCCATTTGAGACATGGGATGCGATCGGCGTGAAGGAATCCTGTGCAAGGATGGAAAAGGAAGGGATGAAGGTCCCGGAGCTCGTGAAGAAGATGCTGTCAAAGGGGAAAACCAGCTTCTACGAAAGAAAGGCCGGGAAGACCTCATATTACGACTTCGCCACGGGAAAGCCCAAGGCAATAAAAGAGGACAAGAGATCCATTGTCCTGCTGAATATCAAGGAGCAGAAAAAGGTCATCGCGGAGAACACAGGCGCCACTCTCATTGATATTGGCGACGGGGTTGCCTGCCTCGAGTTCCACACGAAGATGAACGCAATTGATGCCGATATCATCTCCATGATGAAGAGTTCCCTTGAAGAGGTGCGGAAGAATTTTACCGGTCTTGTAATCGGGAACCAGGCTGAAAACTTCTCTGCGGGCGCCAACATCTTCCTTCTGCTCATGGAGGCCGAGAATCAGAACTGGGACAACATCAAGAATATCGTAAAGGAGTTCCAGGAAACCAACATGGCAGTAAAGTATTTTGAGAAACCGGTTGTGGCAATGCCATCCGGTTTGGTCCTTGGAGGCGGATGCGAGGTTTGCATGTCTGCCGGCAGGATGGTGGCCAATGCCGAGTCCTATATTGGTCTTGTTGAGGTGGGTGTGGGGCTAATCCCCGGCGGCGGAGGGACAAAGGAGATGCTCATCAGGAATATGGAAGGGGTCGCGGATGATGTCCTGACGGATCCGTTCCCCTATCTCAGAAAAGCCTTTGAAACCATTGCCATGGCAAAGGTTGCCACAAGCGCAAAAGAAGCCAGGGACCTTAAGTTTCTCCGGCCCAGTGACAGGATCGTATTAAACAAGGACCTCCTCCTGAACGAGGCAAAGAATTCGGTCATCACCATGGCCAAAGAGGGATGGAAGCCGCCAGTACCTCCAAAGATCAAGGTCACAGGAGAGATGGGACGCGCAACAGCAAAGATCCAGCTCAACGCAATGAAGCTCGGTGGATATATCTCGGAGCACGACGAGCTCATCGCTTCAAAGCTCGCCTATGTTCTCAGCGGCGGAAATACCTCCTTTGGAAGCGCTGTATCGGAGGAATACCTGATAGAACTGGAAAGGGAGGCATTTGTCAGCCTCTGCGGGTATGAGAAGACACGGGAGAGGATGAAACAAATGCTCATGACTGGGCGCCCGCTTCGTAATTGACCGAAGATGGGCTTAAGCAAAAAGAAAGAAGGAGGGCTCTCATGAAAAATGTTGTGATTGCATCCGCGGTCAGGACGGCTGTTGGAAGGGCCGTTAGAGGATCGCTAAAGGACACCAGGCCCGACACCCTTGCCGCCATTGTGATCAAGGAGGCAATAGCCAGGGTCCCAGGGCTCAAGCCAGAGGATATTGAGGATGTTGTTATTGGCTGCGCCTTTCCAGAGGGCGAGCAGGGGATGAATATGGCCAAGATCACCGCCTTCGTGGCAGGCATCCCATCTTCTGTCCCTGCTTCAACGATCAACAGGTTCTGCGCATCAGGACTTGAGTCCATCACGGTCGCAGCAACAAGGATCGAATCCGGGCTTGCCGATATTATTATCGCAGGCGGAGCGGAGAGCATGACTATGGTCCCCATGGGCGGAAGCAGGATGGCTGCCAATCCGTATCTCGCGGACAACTATCCTGAAGCCTATACTCCAATGGGACTCACAGCCGAGCTTGTGTCGCAGAAATTCAATGTCACCCGCCAAGAACAGGACATGTTCGCATTTGAAAGCCACCAGAAGGCGGTGAAGGCAATAAAGGAGGGAAAATTCAAGGATGAGATCGTCCCTGTCAAAACCAAGGTTTATGATGTCAAGGACGGTGTGCCTGTTACCAAAGAGATAGTTTTTGATACGGACGAGTGCCCGAGGGCGGATACGAACCTTGAGAAGCTTGCACAGCTCAGGCCGGCTTTTGCGCAGAATGGTTCGGTCACGGCTGGAAATTCCTCCCCGCTCAACGACGGTGCTGCTGCCGTGGTAGTCATGTCCGAAGAGAAGGCAAAGGCAATGGGCGTCACACCCCTGGCGTATTTCCGGTATGCTGTGGCAGTTGGGGTCCCGCCCGAGATCATGGGAATAGGACCAGTGCCAGCCGTAAGGAAACTCCTTGAAAAGACAGGGCTCTCTTTGGATAAAATAGACATCTTTGAGATCAACGAGGCATTCGCAGCGCAGGCAGCATACTGTGTGAGGGAGCTCGGCATTGATCCCAGCAAGGTCAATGTGAACGGGGGGGCCATTGCTATCGGCCATCCCCTCGGTTGCACCGGATCAAAGCTTACAGCGACCCTTCTCTATGAGATGAAGAAGAGGGGCTCCAGATATGGTATTGTGTCAATGTGCATCGGCGGCGGACAGGGAATGGCCGGCCTCTATGAGAGGCCGCAGTAATAGGGACGAAATAAATTAGGAAAAGGAGAATTAGATGAACGCACAGTGCATATCCCAAGGTATTAAGGTAGAGTCAAAATTCAAAGGGGGTGCACGAT
>Ga0315308_1001374_pt1 | contig 14010 bp, 14 predicted proteins | sample TDP3_MG_FD_203078 | JGI IMG/M metagenome (GOLD analysis project Ga0315308, IMG submission 203078) | Freshwater sediment microbial communities from Lake Towuti, South Sulawesi, Indonesia - TDP3 | ecosystem: Environmental > Aquatic > Freshwater > Lake > Sediment | place: Indonesia: South Sulawesi... | reverse complement strand
TTCTCTTGCGACGTCGTGATGGGCCTCTAGGGCACCGGCGGACGTCGGTGGAACTGACGTCAGTTTGTACGAAGGGTAGAACCTTACAAAGTGAAGCGGAGTATCAGCACCCATTTCTCTCCGAATCCACTTACACAACGATCTTGCCTGCGTCAGAGAATCGCCGCCTTGGCCAAGGATCAGATCACTAATCTCGATGTGGATCTTGGTCCTCCTCTTAAGAGCCCTCAACGTGCTGAAGATTGGTTTGGCGCTCGGAATCCCGACATGCTTCCTCAGAAAACCAGCCGACGCATTGGCCTTGAGCCCGACGGTGATGCAGTCAGCGAACTGCGATAGAACTCTCACAGTCTCAGGAGTTCCGTATCCATTTGTAACGACCACGTTGAATAGCCCCTCTTGATGCGCGAAGATTCCGATGTCTCTGGCGAATTCGAGATACACCAACGGCTCATTGTACGTGTACGCAATGCCTTGGCATCCATACTGTTTGGCCAAACTGATCACGCCCTCGGGAGTGATTTTCTCTCCCGTGACTTCATTGGCTTGACTAACAGGAAAGTTCAGGCAAAAGTCACATGACCAATTGCAGCCGACTGTTCCGATCGACAAGAGTTTTGAGCCCGGCTGATAGTGATAGACTGGTTTCTTTTCGATCGTGTCGACGTGGGCGGCCACAACCCTTCCGTAGCTGTCTAGAACGAGTGCGTCGTCCGACTTTCTTCGAACCCTGCAGAAACCCTTTTTGCATGGATTGATTCTGCAGCGGCGCGCGCAGGCAAGGCATCTAATTCCTTGCCTAGTCAACCGCCTGTAGAGAACGTTTCTAGGCTGCGTCATCAATGCCTCAGCAGTCACATTCTCCTACTCAGCCGGCTGTGGTTCTCCAAATCGGTCGTAACCGTTGACTAGGAGCCCTCTCATTCGAGAAATGATGCTGCCCGTGTCGATCCTCACGGGGCATCTCTCCACGCATCTGCCGCAACGCAGGCAAGTGTATGCAACCGGTGCGGCTCGTGCTAGGCCGGCAACGTAGGCTATCCAAGCGGCTCCGTATCCTATGAAGTACTTGTAGCCGAACTTTCCGCCAACAAGACCGAACACCGGACACTCGTACATGCACCCGCCGCAGCGCAGACAGTAAAGCGCCTCCCTGAGAACTGGATCCTTTGCCATTTCGCTTCTTCCGTTGTCCACGAAGACTACGTGCGTCTCCTTTGGCCCGTGGGCGCCGTAGGTCGTGACCTTCTCGATGTCGCCAGTCTTGCTGGGACCGCTGATGATATTCACGTAGGACGGCACGGTGTACTGGGAGTAGCGCCACGTCACCTCCGCAACTTTGAAGCTTTCAGCAAGTGTTGGGATGAGCTTCTCGATACCCACGATCGCGATGTGAACTGGAGGAAGGCCTGTGGAAAGCCGGGCGTTGCCCTCGTTCTCTATGACGAAGAGGGACCCCGTGTCCGCCGACGCGATATTAGCGCCACTCATTCCGATATCGGCCTCCACGTACCGCTGCCTGAGGAAGTCTCTCGCAGCAGCGACCTCTGATCCAATGTCTGGGGGCACTGCTTTGCCCATCACCTTCGAGAACAGCTCGGCCACATCCTCCTTGGGAACGTGGATTGAGGGGCTGAGTATGTGCATCGGTGCCTCGTCCCGCAACTGTAGTATCAGCTCTCCCAGATCGGTCTCCCAAACCTCGTTCCCCAGTTCCTGGAGATGCTGGCGAAGATCTATCTCCTCACAGGTCAAGCTCTTGGCCTTCACGATTGATTTCTTGCTACCAACGAGTTCGCCGACGATCCGCCTAGCCTCGTCTGCCGTCTTCGCGAAGTATGCCTGCCCCTTGTTCTCTGCAATGTTGTCCATGGCCTCCTTGAGCAAGCTCTCGAGGCGTTCCACGGACCGCTCCTTGATCTTTCGCACTTCATCCGCAAGGGCGACTGTGTGAGGGTACTTTGCCAGCGCTTTCGAGAGATTCTGCCGGTAAGAGGCGGTGGCGCGTTCAATCGCTAGCGCGATCCTCTCGTTGCGTAGAGCGTTCATCATGCCTTCGTAGTTCTCTCTGTAGGCTTCGCCTATGCTCTCGGCCAAGTCTCACTTCGCCTCCGTGGCCTTATCGAGTAGCTCTGCGAAGTCCATCACCTTCAAGGATCGGCCTTTGGCCCCCTTGCGTAGGTTGGCGAGGCAGAAGGCACACAGCGTCAACGCCGTGCCAGCCCCGCTGGAGGCCAACTCTTGAATCCTCCGAGCCGCAAGCGGCTCAGACAGGCTCGGCAAGAGCACCTCAATAGGCGCGCCACAGCATGTCGTCCACCGCTTGTTCGAATAAGGCACTTCTTTGAGGACGAGGTTGTTCACCCGGGATAGAATCTCCCTAGGCTCCTCTGCCATGTCGAGTGTCCTTGCTAGGTGGCACGGATCGTGAAGTGTGATCTCTAAGGGTTCCTTCAGCGCCATCGGGATATTCTCCTTAGACCTCAGAATGGCTTCTGTGAAGTGGAGCACCTCGATGTCGAGGCCTTCAACGAACTTGGGGTACAGGACGCGAAACGCCTCTAGAGCGTGGGGCGAGGTAACGATGACCTTCCTGACTTTCCTCTCTTTGAAGAGTCTGCTAACTTTGTTGGCGTGCTCAGCAAACTCGTCCATGAGACCGAACTCGTAGAGTAACGCTCCGCTGTAGGGTTCCTCCTCGCCAAGATAGGCGAAATCCACGCCGTGTTTTCGCAGAACTTTCGCGTATGTCCTAGTGATGTTGTTGTAGTAGTCTTCGTCTTTCGCGGTCAGAGAAGCGAAGGCAGTAGCGGCGTCAAGACCCAGCTTGCGAAGACCCATCGCAACGTCTACGAGCACCCCGCCCTCGTAGCCGAAAGGCCCCATCTTCTTGACCTGGTCAACCAACGTTAGCACATAAGGTATCAGCTGATATTCGCATCCTGTGTACAGCAGCGTTTCTCCCTTGCTGGGCAAGTCAAGTCCGTCAGCCCATGACGAGAGCTTGCCGCCGGAGATTCCTAGCGGGTTGCTGGACCCCCGCATGTTGTCGACCATGATTGGCAGGACTTTGGGCAGGTAGGGAGACTTCAAGTCCATCGACGCGGAGGAACACAGATCGAGCTATTATGGCCTTTGTTTCAAGATGAAACCCGATCTACTAGTGGGAAATCCGTTTACTCTCTCAGTCTCTCCGGGCCTTGGGATACGCGGGCGGTCGCGACAGCTCTCAACGCAGTTCTCGATCATACGATAGCCTCAACGGACGAAACGTTCGACAACGTTGCCGGGATCAAGCGAGTGGATCCTCGAACCTTATAGGCTGTGTCGAGAGCCACTTTCGATCGACTGGATCTGACGCTGATATCTACCTGCTCAGATGCCGTATGGAACCCGTCTTGATGGTAACTTAAATGGTATCGGGGAAAAGTTCTTAGTCGGATGGACTCGCATCCAAGCTCAGAAGTGCCTTGTCGCGACGATCCCTCATCATGTCGTTGTCAATTTTTCTGATCGGCGTTTCCGTCGGTTGGATTCTATCATATGCTGGCCCACCTCTCACCACCACGACGAGACAAGTGACACTGAGTATTGTGACTACGCTCACGACCACGGAGAGAGAAACGATTCTCACTACCATGAGCGCGGTCACCACTACGATAGAACAAACCGGGGGAGAGGCGCTCCGAGATGCCTACGAGGAGTCAGGTGAAGGTGGCCTGCGTTGGAGATTCTTGGTTTACGAATTCAACAACGCGTCTGGATTTTACGTTCGTTTCGAGATCCTTGTGCCCATTTACGAACCCGAACTTACACTTCGAAAGTCGTACAATTACAGATTCATCATCACATTTGGCAATCAGACCATGGACGACTGGATTGCCACTGGATTGCCTCCCGCCGAGGCTCGTCACACTGTGGGTCCGTTTTCGCTGGACCAACTTGGCCGTGAGTTGCCATTACCCGTGATCTTGAATGTTCTTGGGCAGGAGTGCAGTAAGTATGGATGCAAGCCATGGAGAACTGACGCGACTGTCACCATTTTCCACGTTTTCTACGACCAAGTCTTCTACGACCAATTGAAATGAGTCCAATGAGATGCTGGGCGTCGCGCAGCACTAGCTAGTCATCGACCAAATGCTTGACTCGGGCAACGCAGCCAGTACTAGAACACTCTGGAAAAAAGACGCTTTTTTGTCCTATTCAAACCTTGGCTACAACACGACCTTGAGCGGATTCTTCGGGGTTGTCCGCTCAGGAAATCAGATGCCGTTCTCCTACCCTTTATCACATTTCTGTCGACTGACGGAGTGGGCCCAGAGTGGTGTCCTGCTGCTGCTCCCCAAGCCCGACGACACGTTGTAGAGCAGTCAGCTGCGCCGCGAATGCATCTCGACTGTCACGTCCTTGCAAGCGCACACTCCGCAATCCGGCCTCTTGCCACAATCGGATGACCGCGTCGTAATGGTCGACGGTCAGGAATCTCAATGACGGCATTGGCCAGCCTTTGAATCGAGCGACGTCGAATGCTCCGGATTGCCTCTGGAATACGAGGTCCCTTGACATCACAGACAATGAGGTTTGGTCAACAGTCCGCTATTTATTTCAGCTCAGGAGCTGAATCAATTGCGGGGCTTTGATTGAGCAAGACAGAAGCTGATTCCTCTCATTACCTCGGGAAACACACAACACTATCCTACGTCGTCGGCCAGTCTAGGATCTGGCGACGCATACCATACCTGAGAGAGAACGAAGGCCATGCGCCGCCGCTCGTGTTGGCTGTGGGCGATCGCCGGCGCGTCTACTCTATCGCAAGACGATTGCGGAAACCAGTTCTTCTTCCAGAATCTGCTGTGAGGCTTCCTCAAAAGCGCATGATAGATCATGATTTGCATTCAGTTGCGGAGTTCGGCCGGGTCGCGATGGCGATCGGGCTGGTTTCTGGAGTAGTTCCCGTTCTGGTTGTCGAGACGCAGATGGGCGCTCCTGCGACTCAGATAATCATGAAGGAGGTCCTCTCGGACGAGCTGACGAGCACCGACTACCGAGCAGGCAAGGCAAGGATCAGCTTGCCACAGAAGGTTGTGATCCGAGTTGGCACAGCAGGCGGCATCAACTGTGAGGGAGTGCCCACTATCAAGGTGGGGGATGTTGTCAACGCTACACACTCGATCGGCGCCACCGGGGCGGTGATCCAGTCTCTACTCCGTCTGGACTTTTGGCGTCCCGGCGCGATCGAGGAGTTCCGCAACGCATGGACGAGCCTCGGCCCGGATTTCACGATCACCAATGAGGGCCACCCCAGAGTCGAGTGCAGTCGAGATGTGATGGAAGCCCTGAAAGTTGCGGGACACCGACTGGTGAGAGGCGCGTATCACGAGGGCGGAAACGTCACGAAGGACTCGCTCTATGCCGAGCAGAGCCTTGACATGTTCCTTGACCTATGTCGCACACAGAACTGCCGGTCTACCGAAATGGAACTCTCAGCCATTGCGGTCTCAGCCCGCGAGAACAAGGCAGACTTCGGGATGGTCTCAGCCATCGTGGGCGTCTTACCAGGATCATTCTCAGAATCCGAGCGCGACAAGTCTGCTGCAGAACACAGAGCACTGCGCGTCGCATTGGAAGCAGTCAAGCGCCTTGTACTGAGGAGCTAGGCTGTCACGGGAAGGACCCATAACTTCCTTTTCCGCAAGTGTGTGTTACGAGTTCCGCTTCCTAGGAGAGCGTTCTTATTCTGTCGCGCTGCAATGATGACCGAAGGCGGACCGACCACGAAGGTTCCCGCTACCGAAGCTAAACCATTGACTCTCGAGAAGAGAGCAGCCAACTCATCGGATGAGATCAGATGCCCAAGTCCGGTCGGAAATGGGATGCCGATCAGCAAGGAGGAACGCTAACCATACCCACATGGGGGATGAGAGGGTCTTGTGCATCGCGCTCCTAAGTGCGCCGAAAATGTGAAATCGACGCACAACCATAGCCAGGACGAGCGGGCTTCCAAGATTCACCGCTTTCCTGTGTGAAGGTCGCTGCTTTCTCGGTAACCCCGAGCGTCGAGGAGGGGCGCGTGACGAGAATATGCAACGCGTCAAGGAGCGAGAAGAAGATGGGTTTGCGAAGCGATAGACGAAGGCGAGCTTGCGAGCGTTTTGAGAACGAAGGTAGGATCCTCCTGGTGTTCTTGATAGCGATTCTTTTTTCTGGAACCAGTGCTGACGCCGTTTCTGTTGTGTTTGGACGCACGGTTGGCGAGACTTTCCAACAGTGGACACTGAAGCATCCGTTAGGCTTGTTGAACAATCCTCACGGATTCACCCTATCGGCCGCAAATACCCTCGGATTCTCGGCGGAGCATATTGAAGCATCTGCATACTGGGGAGATTCGCGTTCCCACAAGTGCAAGGGCCTCGCGGACACTCCTATTGCCTCGGCTCCCGCAGAGGAGCCGAGCTTTCAAATCAGCTCTGACCCATCATCCATTTCTGTACTGCAGGGCGGTTCCAACTCATCGACTATAACAGTGCAGTCTCTCAACGGTTTTAGTGGCTGTGTAACGCTCTGGACCCATTGGGCGTCTTGGCCGGCGCCCCTTGGTCTAACGATCAATCTAACCAGCTCCGTGCTGCTTCCCGCTGATGGATTCAGTACAGCGACGCTAACGATCGCCGCAGACTCCGCGGCAACAACAGGCGACTTCGTGCTAACAGTGATCGGAGACAGTGGAACGCCCGCGCACGAGGTGAGACACACTCTAGATGTACCTGTCTCAATAGCGTCTTCGATCGTAGCTTCGGATGACTTCATGATTATTGTGAATCCGTCCTCGCTGATTCTCACGGATAAGGGCCCGGGCAGGTCTGCGACTCTAACGGTGACTGTTCAATCCGTGGGAGCATTCTCATCGCCTGTGAACCTGACTGCTTCGGGAGGAGATCTGACATTGGCCTTCACGGACACGGGGACACCTGAGACCATAGTCACACCGCCTGCAGGCCGGGAAGCATCCAAAGTCCTAGATGTTTCGGCTGTGGGAGGAGGAGCCACGCGCATCGTCATAACGGGAACCAGCGGCCCGCTGATTCACAGCGTTACAATCCCGGTCAGGGTTGCGATTGAAGATGGAGTCGTTTGTCTGATCGCGACCGCCACCTATGGGTCTGAGCTGTCGCCTGAGGTTCAGTTCCTGAGAAACTTCCGTGACGACGCAATCCTCAAGACGAAGACAGGATCAAGTTTCATGGTTGCCTTCAACACTTGGTACTACTCCTTCAGTCCATACGTAGCGCAATTCATCACAGAACACCCAAGCGTGCGAAACATGGTGAAGTTCACGCTCTACCCGCTCATAGGGATCCTGAGACTAGGAGCAGCAGCATTTCATCTCTTCCCAAGCAACATAGAGGTGGGTGCTGTTGTCTCAGGACTCGTGGTAAGCTCGCTCATCGGCGTAGTCTACTTCACCGCGCCGCTGACAGCTGTCCTCGGCTACTCCTCAAAGGCTCGCCGAATTGCCAAGATGCTTCAACTGCCCGTGGTGGGCATCCTGTTCATCGCTCTCGTGACTGCAGCCCTGGTGGAAGGCGTTGGCGCGCAGTCGATCTTGATGATGCTTGCGACGTCGACGATCGTCCTTGCGAGTCTGATAGCATCGGCGCTGTACGCCTCACGAGCAATTCTTCACCTGGCAAGACTCGCATAAGACAAGGGATCCGGAATCCAAGACAACCTATGGCGGCGGTCGGGCCCGTCGCCTTTCCCCAATTCTTTCCTCAATGGAACCAGCCGAGTGGGTTTGACTCTGTTTGATGGAGATGGGGGAGTAGACGAAGTCTCATCGGACATACACTCAGCAACTTCTTTCTTGGTCAAACGAGTCTGGACCGTACGACGTGAGAAGTTTGAAGGGTGCTAGAAGGAGCGCCGCCCTTTTGCAGTAGAACTATTTCTGCAGCGGCACAGCACGAAGAAGAGCGCCGCCGTTAGCAGGAGCGCTGTGGCTACATTGAATTCCGGGATTGCTATCATCGGGTATGTGCTTGGATATCTATCGTTGATGAAATCGCTGTCATCGAACTTCCCGTTTCGGTTGGCATCAACCCATAGGTCGTACGTTCCCTGGGCGCTCACCCTCCATATGAGGGTTGGCTGGATTCTCTGTTGCTTGTCAACAGTCGCCGTGACGTTGGCTATCGCCGCAGCAGGCGTCGGGGGAGCTCCGTCAGGCAACAGGTAGATGTCTACCACGGTTTCGCGCAAATAGCCTTTCACATAGACTTCCTCAGCCAAGTCGAAGATACGTTTCGGTGTCCCTTCGGCGTCGAAGGTCCCTAAGGAGTAGCTGAATATGCATATGCCATGCTTCTCGAAGGATTTGCCGTACTCCACTACGAGGACGTAGTGAGTGGAATTTTCGTAGAATCTAGCTGGACCTGGCATAACAAACGGGTTAGCGAAAAGTCCAGCCCTCTCGATGATGATCTTAGCCCAGCCGTGTTCATGTGCCTCTTTCAGTTCTACGCAATAGCCGCATATGGTTCCTCTTTCTCCCGTGACGCATTCGAGTAGGTCGTCTTGAAAGTTCACTGTGACTTCTCTCGAGGTAGTTATCACGACTACTGACACGTTGCCAGGGGTGGTCACGCTGGCTCTGTTCAGCTGCTCTGTTGAGGTGTATGTGACAGCCAGTCGAGGCCTGAGCTCCACCGCGCCTTCTCGAGAACTCAGCCACAGCGTGAATGGTCCAGGCATAGCGGTGAATAGGAAATCGAGAATCTCCGTCAACGCGAGCTGCTCACGATCGATGGCTCTATTCACGTCCGCTGTCACGTCGAGGTTGTACGTACCCTCTTGTTCCTCTTGTTGCTCCAGTATCTCGGCAATTGCGGTAGGCCGCTCAGAAAGCCAAGTGCGAGGGGGCGCTGCAAGCCCGGTAATGCCGTACTCCGTCCAGTCATTGTTGGCGGAGTAGAATACGCCGAAGGGCGATCCCTCTGCGTGTGACACTCCTAGCTGGGACAGTTGAAGACGAGCCGATAACACCCGCGCGCCGGGAGGAAGCTCAGACAAGTCGAACATGAGGAAGACCGCGCTCTCCCCCTTTGGCACGACTAGACTGTTGTGGATCTCCAGACAGGGCAGGCCTCCGTAGTTCGCGGCCTGCCGCTCGCTGGGCTGAAGGTAAACGTGAGAGTCGGCTCCAGCCTCGATCGATAGAGTCTTGCTTCCTGAGCTTGGCGAGTAGCCGTGTGATAGCAGGGGCACGTTGCTAGCGAGTACTAGAGCAACCAAGAGAAGATTGAAGCCCACGTGTTTCACTGTCGGAGGCAAAGAACGTACTCCTCCACCACTCCGATATCGTTCTTCGCAAGGACCTATGAACATTTGCGTGGATCTTGTGAATCAAGCACAGGCTGAAGTTCCTCCCGTGGCCTAGACCATACCTGACATTGGCCTTCATTGACACGGGGACCCCTGAGACCACGGTCACACCACCTGCAGGCGGGGAAACGTCCAAAGCCTTAGGTGTTTCCGCTCCGGATGGGCGGGCCTCGCGCATTGTCATAACGGGAACTAGTGGCCCGCTGATTCACAGCGTTACAATCCCGGTCAGGGTTGCGATTGAAGATGGAGTCGTTTGTCTGATCGCGACCGCCACCTATGGGTCTGAGCTGTCGCCTGAGGTTCAGTTCCTGAGAAACTTCCGTGACGACGCAATCCTCAAGACGAAGACGGGAGCGAGCTTCATGGTTGCCTTCAACGCTTGGTACTACTCCTTCAGCCCGAGCGTTGCACAATTCATAGCCGAACACCCGACGTTAAGGATGAGCATGAAGTACGCCTTCTACCCGCTGCTAGGGATCTTGCGAGTCGGAGCTGCAGCGTTCTGTCTTTTCCCGACCAGCACTGAGGCGGGCGCAGTTGCCTCAGGGCTTTTGGTGAGTTCGCTCATCGGGGTAGTCTACTTATCGGCGCCGCTGGCGGCGGTACTGGTCAACTCTTCAATGGCACGTCGAACAGCGAGGAGACTCCAAGCGCCCCTGGCGGTTATCCTTCTCGGGGCTCTCGTTGCCGTAGTCTTCTCCACAGTCCTGAGTGGCCCAACTGTTCCGTTGGTGCTCGCAACCTCAACCCTTGTCGTCGCCAGCGTTCTAGCGTCAGCTATCTTCACGTCGCGGGGCATCCTCCGCTTGGTGAGACTCTCCGACGAAGAGTCCAAGGTGCCAGGAATCCGGCATAGAACGCAGGCCTACTCGGAAACAGGGTTGGAAGACCATACGCCATGAGGCCCCATAGCGTCCGAAAATTCTTCCGGACATAGATGGCTGCTCTGGGCGTGCGGACAGACTACAACTCAAAAGGGTACAAGTTACAACGTAGGAATGGTAGCCCGGGGGAGACACAAACAGATTCGTTCGTATCTCTAGTCAGAACGCGTGAAAGCCGGGCTGTCTAACCCTTGTCTGATCGACTGGGAATGCTCGAGTCACGGAAGTCAGTACCTTCGTCCTACGTTGGCCTCGGGGAAAGCCATTAACGGAGGAGCTCGCATATTGGGGTGAGAAAAGAACTAGTGAGGATGCATGGCAAGAAGGTCTCTTGAGTTTTCGTCGGTCGTTAGCAGAGAGAGGGAATGGTACGTTGCGCACTGTCCGGAGCTTGAGATTGCCAGTCAGGGGAGAAGCGTCGAATCGGCATTAGACAGTCTCAGGGAGGCTATCGAGCTCTACCTTGAGGACGAGGACGCGAAGGTTCCTGAAGCCAACTATCGACCGATGGTGACCCTCGTCAAAGTTGTGCGGCCTTGAGTAAGCTTCCAGTCATTTCTGGCCGGGAAATGATTAGAGTTCTGAGCAAGATCGGATTCGTCATCGTTGGTCGAAAAGGAAGTCATACGAGGCTCAAGAGGCGACGAGACAAAGAGATATTGATAGTCATAGTCCCAATGCATCGTGAACTTGCTAGGGGGACGCTGAGGTCTATCCTGAGACAGGCCAACGTCACGGTCGAGGACTTGCTGAGACTCCTGTAGACAATCACGATTGCGTTTCTCTCATGACGGCAGATTAGTGGTCCTATGCGGCCCAATAGTTTTGATGATGTTTTCGAGATCAGCGCTTGTTCTTGCTGGCTCAGCGGCGTCAGCTCTCTTTGCCTCGTAATCGATTCTGCGCGTGCTAAACCGCCGCTGAGATAGACAGAGCCGGAACGCTCCGTCAGAGAATTCCCCGGACCGCGCCACCTCAAGCGTTTTCGTCAAAATGCATACCCCCCGTGGTTCCGAGACAGATACCGCCCAGAAAAGGAAAGAAAACTGGTTCCGACGCAAGACTCGTCAAGAAACCCCCCTCTGCCCATCCAAGCGGCTCGGAAACATCCGTTAGCCGCATCCACCGTTCCCATTTCGCACGTGATGGCGAAGCCCTGGGACTGTTCTATCCACTATGATGTGTCCCGGAGGTCTTTGAAGTATAGGTCTGCCGGGTACAGATAGCCTATTCCTTGATGTGGACGCTCGTAGTTCCAGTAGTTCACGAATGCTTTGTGGGTTGGGTAGATCCAGGCTTCGTAGACGTATGCCTTATGGAAGGCTTCCACTTTTCCGATGGTGGATGGTCTACGTACGCTTGTGACGATATGTTCTATGCCGTTTCCAGTGCAGAATTCCGTGAACTCTGAGATGCCTCCTCGTGCTGGATAGAATTGGGAGCCTCTATCCGTCAATACCTGATCAGGCTTCCCGTACCGCTTCACAGATTCCTCCAGCAGTTTGATCGCGTGCTCGGCTGTTGGGTTGTGGTGAATTCTTGATCCTGGAATGAAGCGTGAATGGTCGTCTAGGTAGCTGATCATCCATTCGTCGTGTTCTGTGAGTTTGAAGTCTGCCTGCCAGAGGCTGTTGCTGTGGTCGCGTTGGAATCTGCGCTTCCCCCAGACCTTTCTCGGCTGGGGGATTGGATTGTTCAGTCCAGCTTGGTTGAGGATCTTGTGGATGGTCGTGTGGCTTATGGATGTGGCGTGGTAGTTGCGGAGGTATCCTTCGATGCGGCATGGCCCCCAATTCCTTGTCCTTCTGAGTTGGAGGACGAGTTCCACTGTCTGTTGAGGGGTTCGATGGATCGTGTGGGGTTTGTGGGATTTGACAGCTAGCCCCGCCCACCCATTTTTCCTGTAGACGCTGCACCAGCGGTCGATTGTTTTCTCGTTGGTTCTTAATGCTGTTGCGATGTCTTGGACTTTCCATCCTTCTAGTCTTCTGTGGATTATCCACCGTCGTTTCTTCTCGGTTCTATCCATCACGCCACATTTCCCCGGACTTTTCCAAACCATGCAGTCCGGGACATATCAGGGTGGATAGCTCAGGCGAAGCCCTGGGACCCAAAACGTCAAATGCTAGCACGGGTACGTCAAGATCGACTAGCTTTCGCGAATTCGTTGCCGTCGTGTGTTGAGTTCGCTGCTTTCTGTGTGTGCGAGAGCGCCGAGGAGGGGCGCGATGAAAAAGTACCCAGTCCGCGGAGGTGAAGGGAAAATGCGTTTAGTGAGAGACAGTCTGAGACGGCGAGGTTTTCGCGGCCATGGTCACAGAGCGGGCAGGCTTCTTCTTGGGGTAGTCTTGACGACGACGCTAATCTTGAGTATGGGCCTTACGCTACTCCCGACCCAGCAAGCTTGGGCCGCTTTCCCAGGAGCCAACGGCAAGATCGCGTTCATCAGCAACCGGGACGGCGACTTTGAGATCTTCGTGATGGATGCTGACGGCGCAGACCAGGACCAGCTGACCGACAACACGGCTCTCGACTACAGTCCCGTTTGGTCTCCTGACGGTTCTAAGATCGCGTTCATCAGCGACCGGGACGGAGACTATGAGATCTTCGTGATGGATGCTGACGGCGCAGACCAGGACCAGCTGACCGACAACACGGCTGTCGACTACCGTCTCGTTTGGTCTCCTGACGGTTCTAAGATCGCGTTCGAAAGCGACCGGGACGGAGACTATGAGATCTTCGTGATGGATGCTGACGGCGCAGACCAGGACCAGCTGACCGACAACGCCGCTGGCGACCGCAATCCCGACTGGCAGGCCATCCCACTAGTTTCAATTACGATTACAAGCGAGCCGGTTCAGGGTTCAGGGTTCGTGAAGGTTGACGGCTCACCCATTACAACACCTCAAACCTACAGTTGGGTGGTAGGAGAAACTCACGGGTTAGAAGCGTTATCACCTGTGGCTGGAGCGGAAACCGGAACACAGTACGTGTGGGCGTCATGGACTGATGGAGGAGGAGCGTCCCACGACTATGTGGTTCCCGCGGCACCCGCAACGGTCAATGCCACCTACGAGACACAATACTACCTGACGATGCAGGCAAACCCGTCTGAAGGAGGATCGGTTTTACCGCCTTCTGAGTGGCGCGACGCGGGTTCCACTGTAACAATTCAAGCCACTCCCGCAAGCAACTATGCATTTTCATCCTGGTCGGGTTCAGGTAACGGCAACTACTCTGGAACCTCAAACCCCGCCACGGTGACTATGAACGGCCCAATCACTGAGACGGCAAACTTCCAATCCAGTGCTCCGCCTGGGCCGTGCGCCGCTGCCGCCGCCTTCGGTTCACCGATGGCAGTTGAAGTTGTCTACATGCGGCACGTCCGCGACGCGCAGATCGGTTCAACATCAACGGGCCGCATCCTACGCAACGGCTGGAACACGTTCTACTACGCGTGGTCGCCGCCACTCGCCCACGCTATCGCAGACAACGAGGTCCTCCGCGGAGTATCCCGCGGACTGTTCACGCCTTTGTTGGGCATCATATATGTAGCTGGGGCAACGTTCACCGCCCTCAGCTGGGCAGGGGACATCGCTTCAATCGCAGCCTTCGCGGTAGCCGCAACCCTCTCAACTACGACATACATAATCGCGCCAGTGCTTGCACTCCGAGCGGCCGTGAAGTGGAGACGGCGCAAGACGTAGACAGAGTCCACCTATCTTTTCCCTTTTTCTTTTCC
>Ga0315308_1001371_pt1 | contig 14017 bp, 10 predicted proteins | sample TDP3_MG_FD_203078 | JGI IMG/M metagenome (GOLD analysis project Ga0315308, IMG submission 203078) | Freshwater sediment microbial communities from Lake Towuti, South Sulawesi, Indonesia - TDP3 | ecosystem: Environmental > Aquatic > Freshwater > Lake > Sediment | place: Indonesia: South Sulawesi... | reverse complement strand
CCTTGGAAAGATGAAATTCAAAGATACGGCGCGGAAATAACTTATCTTATGGCCACCTCGATCCGCGAAGGAGAGATGACCCAGATGAACTGCACAGGAGTCGAGGCCAATGGGGTCGATGTGAGGGGCATGACACAGGCTTCGATCTACCTTCATAAGCAGATTCGCAAGGTTGCGGCCTTTTTCCATGATTGTGCGCCAGGATTCGAAAATGCTTACCTAGTCTCAACTGGACCACTTCTTGGCGTGAGAAGAACACGACTGGTCGAAACCCTCTTCGACATTCCCCGAGACTATGTTCTGAAGGGTGAAGGAGCAGAGGACGAGATTGGGAGGTTCGGCTGGATAGACTTGGCAGAATACGGGATAAGAAACAACGGCTCTTTCGGCATACCATATAGGAGCCTAATCCCCAAGAACGTCGAAGGCGTCCTCATCGCTGGACGATCGATGTCAACCGACCACGTCGTACACAACGCCACAAGAAACGTCGGATGCTGCATGCTCACAGGACAGGCAGCAGGCACAGCCGCAGCTTTTGGGGCGAAGAAGGGGATTCCTCCATCTCAGCTAGACATACAGGTGCTGCGCGATGCTCTTGAGAAGGACGGCGCATATTTCGAGTAGTTGGCTGTGGAATTGTCATGCTGTACAAGGAAGACTGGCCTGGAGCTCGTGAAAGGTTCTGTGCTTGGTGGGAGAACGAGAACTATCGCCCTCTGATCCAAGTAACCGCATCTAGAGAAGGATGTGAGCCATTTCAGGCGTGGTGGAACTGGAGGTTTGCGCAAGAACCAAGTAAGCCGGAGAAAACCGTCAAACATTTCGAGGGATGGTGTCAGAAGGTTTTCTTTGGCGGTGAAGCCTATCCCAACCTCTGGATCAACTTGGGTCCCGGCATAGCGGCGACCTATATGGGTGCGGAAGCAAGGTTTCGACTCGACTCGGAAACCGTCTGGTTTGAAACTCCCAAAGACTGGGAGGAATTGGAGAAGCTACGGTTCAATCCTAGCAACAGATGGTGGCGAACAACCAAGAACATAACTGCGTACGTTTCAGAACAGAGCGAAGGCAAGTTCATGTGCGGAATCACCGATCTAGGAGGAGTAACCGACATCGCCGCATCGCTTAGAGGTTCTCAGACTCTTATAGCTGACATGTTCAAGAATCCAGAAAAGGTGAAGTCACTTTCATCAAGGATTCTTGAGCTCTGGCACATCTATTACGAAGAGCTGTACAAGATGCTGCAAGGTGAAGCCAGAGGGAACTCAGCTTGGATGGGGCTTTGGGCACCACGAAAGTGGTATCCAATCCAATGCGACTTCTCGGCCATGCTTTCGCCGAGACTGTTCAGGGACCTTGCACTCCCATACATTAAGGAACAATGTGAAAGGTTGGACTACACAATTTACCATTGGGACGGTCCTCGAGAGATTCCACACCTAGACTCGCTCTTAAGCATACCTAGACTCACTGGGATTCAGTGGACTCCGGGAGCAGGGAACCCCAACGTAGATTCTCCAACATGGTTTCACCTTTACAGAAAGATACAGGAAAAGGGCAAAAGACTCGTGCTGCTAGGAGCGTCAAGTAGCAACATCAGACCTCTATTGAAGGGGCTTAGGCCAGAGGGCCTCCTAGTAAGCACCTCCTGTCTCACGGAGAAAGATGCGGTCAGCCTACTGAAGAACATTGAAGACTGGTCAGAGTCATGAAGGCTGTTCATCCCAAGTCTCCCAGACCGCTCTTGCTCGGCTTAAGGTGCTGAATATAGGTTTGCATGGTGTCAGAAAGCTATAAATGAGTTTTGAGGCAATAGTATCCCTTCAAAGGAGGGTTAGTTCTGTCTTCAAAATATAAAGTCAAAGTCAAGATCGGGTTCGTTCCAGCTCACAGAGAACCATTCGATGAGGAATGGGCTGTAGGTATGCGTGAGCGATGCCTCAAGTCGTTCTCAAAGATCGAGGGGTTGAGCATAGTTGTTCCAGAAAAGATCACAAAGAACGGTATCGTCAGAGACGACGCAGACGCCGACAAGACGATCGACCTTTTCAGGCAGGAAGAAATAGACGGCCTGATTATCGGCACGATGACCTTCGGCGATGAGGTCTCAGCCCTGACCATAGCATCTGCCTTTTCAGGCAAGCCGCTCCTGCTCTTTGGGACCAAAGAGGCCCCCTTCACACCCGACGGCGGACGGAGGTCAGACTCCTTCTGCGGGACTCTGTCAATCTCCTCTGGTCTGTATCGTAGGAAGATTCCATTCTTGTTCGCGGGCATCGTGTTCCCAGAAGAAAATGGCTTCCAAGACACGGTACAGGAGTTCGTGCGAACATGCTTCATTGTGAAAGGGTTCATTGGCGCCAGAGTTGGCCTCGTCGGTCCCAGACCAGAACGGTTTGAGACCTGCATTTTCAGCGAAGATAACATGATGAAGCAGTTCAAACAAAGAGTCGTCCCGGTCTCGCTGCTTGATATCGTAGACCAAGCGAATGCAGTCAAAGACAATGATCCAGAGGTGCAGAAGACGCTCAAAGCGATGAGGAAAGAAGCTGACCTATCTGGGATAGAAGAAGAAAGCGCTAGGAAACTTGCGAAGCTTGAGATAGTCCTGAAACGTTTCGCCGAGGAAAAGCAGCTCTTGGGCATGGGTGTTCAGTGCTGGACCGCAATACAAAGGATCTATGGCATCACGCCTTGTTATGCAATGGGTCGGTTGACGGACCAAGGCGTAATGTCTTCATGCGAGGTTGACATCTATGGCACTCTGACGATGCTGATTCAGTACCTAGCCTCTCTGAAGGCGGTTGCCCCACATTTCATCGACTGGACCATCAAGCATCAAGAGAAAGAGAACACTTTCCTTTCATGGCATTGCGGGAACGCGCCTCCATCACTAGTCTGCGAGGGGCGCAAGGTCCAAGTCAAGAGCCAAAGCATTCTGGGCAGGGTCCTGGGTATCGATCGTTCGATGGGCGCAGGCGAGTTCCAGCTCAAATCAGGTGTCGTAACCCTTTGCCGGCTCGTTGAATACGATGGTAAGTTCAAGATGCTCGTGACCAAAGGCGAGGTCGAGAAATCGGACCAAAACCTCAGGGGGTCATGGTGCTGGGTAAAGGTTCCGAACCTTGACCAGCTTTACAGAACCTTGGTTGAAGAGGGGTTCATCCACCACGCCAGTCTAGTTCACGGAGACTACACGAAACCCATAGCAGACGCGTGCAAGTTCTTAGGCGTAGAAACAGTGATATCCTAGCCTAGAACGTACTGAAGAATCAGGAAACATCAGAAGGGATTGGCCATGAGCTCCGTCGGCAAAAAGCTAAGGCTTGGCCGAATACTTCGGAAGGATGGTCGGACCTTCGTCATCGCTATGGACCACGGCGTGACGATGGGCGCCGTCAGCGGACTCGAAGATATCAGATCAACCATCCAGAAGGTCCTCGCTGGCGAATACAGACCCGACGCTTTGTTATTGAGCCCAGCGATCATAAGGTTGTGCCACGAAGAACTAGCCCGAAAGACAGGGCTCATCGCAAGGCTCGACGGCGCAGCAACGACCATAGGTCCTGACATAACCAACTACAGGATGATCTCGTCGGTTGAAGAGGCGCTAATGTGCGGCGCCGATGCAGTGACTTCTATGGCTTTCATGGGGACACTGAACGAGTCGCCGAACCTTGAGCGAATTGGGAAAATCAGCCAAGAATGCGAGAAATGGGGGGTACCACACATCGTCGAAGCGCTTCCGCCCGAAATAGTTGAGCATCACTTCAAACCCAAGGCGGAATGGCGGTGGCCAAGCCCTGAGCATGTGAAGTTCGTGGACAGAGTCGCAGCCGAACTGGGAGGGGACATAATCAAGTCCTATTACACTGGCGACAAGGACACTTTCAAAGAAGTGGTCAGATGTTGCCCTGCTCCGGTGATAGTGTTGAGCGGACCGGGCGCAGGTGATCCGAAAGGTCTACTGAAAATAGTTCAAGACTCTGTGGAGGCAGGGGCTAAGGGCGTCATAATGGGGAGGAACGTCTTTGGACACAAGAATCCCGCTGCGATGGTGAAGGCGATATCAAAAATGGTACACGAGGACGAATCTATCGAGAGAGCTCTGAAGACGATACAAGAATGCTGAAGAATGGGATACCCTCCCTTATTAGGCAAGATGAAGAGATTGCGGCCTACTTTCTCACGGTTGCGCCCTTCGCTTTCTGAAGGTCCGACCTGGCTATCTGCGCCAACATGCTTGTGTCTCTGCCTAGGTTCACCAGCCTGAAACCGCGTTCTATTGTCTTCTGGGCCTCCTCTGTCAACGCGAGCATTCCCGGCACTGTGCCAGTATTCTCTGCTGTTTCGAGTACTTTCTCGATAGCTTTGTCGAATGTTGGGTGGTGCCACTGAGTGAAAACGCCAAGCGACCTAGACAAGTCATAGGGTCCGACGAAGAAAGCTTCGACCCCGTCGACAGAAAGGATTTCTTCAATGTTGTCCAGGGACTCCTTCGTCTCGATCTGGGGAAGAATGAGGACCTCCTCATCTGACGTGTGAACGTACTCAGGGTCCCTCAGAGCGGCCCTGACTGGCCCATAGCTTCTCATGCCTATGGGCGCATATCTTGCATTCTCAATCGCCTTCAAGACATCCTCTTTGGTATTGACAAAAGGGATGACTATACCTTGGGCTCCGATGTCCAAGGCTCGGTTGATTATGCCGAAATCGTTCCATTGCACCCGTATGATCGGAGTCGTCTGAGAGTAGCTCATTGCCTGCAACATGGTCTGGATGGTTTCCATGCTCATTGGCGTGTGCTGAGCGTCGAAGTTGATGAAGTCATAGCCGACTCCTCCAAGAACATCTGTGATATATGGGTGTCCGATGCTCACAGTTACGCCTAAGGCGACTTCGCCATGTTTCAGAATCTCCCTCAACCTGTTCCTCATTTGTCACACCAAGAGCAGTAGTCATGAAGTAGGTAGATAAATGCATTGGCTGAACGGGTCAAGCCCGAACTCTTCAATCATTTTTGCCTTCACGTGGGAGACACAAGACAATAGCAACCTGCAATAGATATATCTACTCAGATGGGAAATCTTGATCAAGGACCGGCGAGGGTGCTCAGTCAACGAGGTGAGAGATTGATGAGCTATCTGGACCTTTTCACGTCTCCAGCTGCCACTTTTGGTGGCTCGACGCGAAGTTACATGGAAGCTGATTACGTTGTAGTCGGTGTGCCTTTTGACGCTACAAGCACGTACAGATCAGGCTCAAGGTTTGCTCCTCTAGCAATCAGAGAAGCATCATCTAACGTCGAGACCTACAGTTTCAGGGCAGCCCTTGACACGGAGGACCTTGGAGTTCACGACGCAGGCGACCTCCATGTAACGGCTGATGTAAACGAGACCCTTGAAAGATTGAAGCTGGTCACTAAAGAGATACTTGGGCGCGGCAAATTACCCATCTTCGTTGGGGGAGAACACACGTTGACGTTAGGCGTAACGGGGGGCTTGGGCAAAGACCACGCTCTGTTATGTTTTGACGCGCATCTTGACCTTAGGAAGGAGTACATGGATCAGCCAGTCTGCCACGCAACCGTCGTGCGGCGGATCAGCGAGATGGTTGAGCCTTTTAAGATCATCGAAGTCGGAACCAGAGCCGCATGCAAGGAAGAGATCGACTATGCAAGGGACGAGAAGATAATGTACCTGACTTCTCACAGGATAAGCCAAGTCGGCGCCGAAAGAGCCGCAGAACAGCTTAACAATCAACTGGAGGACTGCGACCGAATCTACCTGACAATTGACATGGACGTCCTTGATCCTGCTTTCGCTCCCGCAGTCCAGAACCCCGAACCAGAAGGCTTGTCCACTAATGTGCTCCTAGACCTCTTATTCAAGACCTGTGATGCCCGTACAGTCGGCTTCGACATTACAGAAGTTACCCCACACTACGACGCGGGTTCAACGGCCGTGCACGCAGCAAAGATAATCCTTGAGACACTTGCATATGTCCACCGGAGCAGGGCATGAGAACCCTCGAACTTTACTAGAAGCAACTTTAATTAGGTCGCCGGCATCTATCTGACTAGCAAGCAACCGAGAAGGTGACATCTTTCTTGGTCGAGAACATCCTCGAGCTAAGGAATGTTTCCGTGGATGTGGCGGGGAGGAGGGTTCTTGAAGATATCAACCTGAGCATCCCAGAAGGTGAAGTTCATGTTCTCTTCGGTCCGAACGGCTCTGGAAAGAGCTCGCTCCTTATGGCTATACTGGGGTTTCCCGCATACAAAGTATCGTTCGGCGAGATTTGGTTCAAAGGAAAGGAAATGACTGACCTCCCCGTGAACGAAAGGGCTAAGCTCGGCATAAGCGTAGCATTCCAAAACCCGCCAGCGATAAGGGGGGTCAAACTTGGTGGCATCATCGATCACTTGGCTCCTGACGAAGCAGGAGTAACTGGTCTTATTGAGAAAGTGAAGTTTCCACAAGAGTTTCTAAAAAGAGATGTCAACCTAGGATTCTCAGGCGGCGAGGCAAAGAAATCTGAGATTCTGCAGGTACTTGCGCAGGGCGGCGACTTCGTTATGCTCGACGAACCGGACTCTGGCATTGATGTCGAAAACCTCCAGCTGATAGGCAAGGTCATAGGCGAAATGTTAGAGGAACGGTCGGCTCTGATCATCACGCATCTAGGGCACATTCTCCGTTACGTGAACGCTGACTGGGCCCATGTGCTCATAAATCGTTCAATCGCTTGTTCAGGTGAACCCGTTAAAGTCCTGGGTCAGATCCTGAATGAAGGATACGCATGGTGTATGAAATGTCCCAAGATAAGGAAGCTGCCTCAAGAGCAAGGGATAAGCCCGCAGCATTAGGCCCTGATGTTGATGTAAGCAAGTTTTCGAGGCACAGCAAACACTGGTCTCAGTGTCCTGTGTCGTTGTTGCCCAAGGACGTGCTGGAGCGCGCTTTCGAAGTTGGCATAGTTCCCGGAGCCAAGGCACGGTCAGGCACGTATTTTCAGCTTGACCATTCGGTTGTTTCGAAGGCAGTCCGAACCGCTCTCGAAGGTAAGGCCGAGATCATGAGTACTAAGGAGGCATTTCGGAAGTACGAGTGGTTCAGAGACTACTGGTGGAGGGTCGTCAAGGTTGACACGGACAAGTATACAGCGCTTGCTGAGCTGAAATGGGACCATGGATACTTCATCAGAATTCTTGAAGACCAGAAAGTCAAGGTTCCGCTCCAAGCGTGCTTGTTCGTCTCAACGGACAACTTAGACCAGAACGTTCATAATGTCATAATCGCCGAGCCTGGTTCTGAGGCTCAACTGATAACGGGTTGCACGGTTCACCCCAACGTTACCCGTGGACTGCATGTGGGCATATCAGAGTTCTTCGTGAAAAGAGATGCGAAGCTCACTTTCACGATGATCCATAACTGGGCTCAAAACTTCGATGTGCGACCGAGATCGGCTGCTCTCATCGACGATAACGCGGTCTTTGTGAGCAACTACATATGCCTGAACCCCGTCAAGAGCCTACAGATGTATCCAGTCGGCTACTGCAGAGGTGTAAACTCTAGGGTGAGCTTCAACAGCATCCTATACGGCGTTAAGAATTCATACATAGACACAGGCGCCAAGGTCGTCCTTCAGAACGAAGGGAGCAGAGGTGAAGTCATCGCGAGGGCAATAGCGACGGACACGGCCCAGATTTACTCTAGGGGTTTCCTCCAAGGCGAGAACGAGGATGGCAAAGCCCACCTTGAATGCCGCGGTTTGCTCCTTTCAGACAAGTCTTTGATCTACGCTGTGCCCGAGCTAATGGCGAAGGCCCAAGGCGCTGAGCTCTCACACGAGGCGGCTATCGGAAAGATCGCAGAAGAGCAAGTACATTACCTTATGGCACGCGGTTTCGCAGAAGAGGAGGCTAAAGCGCTCATAGTCCGAGGCTTCATGGACATAAGTGTCTTCGGCTTGCCTAAAGGATTGGAAGATGAGATCCGCAAAATGGTCGACATTACAACGGGTAGAGCGCTTTGACACTTGCTCTTGCTTCCAGAGGAGAATGTTGCCTCTAGCTGCAGTCTCACGTCGGTAACTGGAACCCACGAGGGCGTTGGATCGACTGACAAACGGCCCGACGAAGATGCGCCCAACTATCAAAGTCAACTGAAAACTAGTAGCAGTGAAGAGCATATTTGGGCCACTCTGAGCTGCGAGCCCAACGGAACCTAGTAGCGCTCTATGTGTAATCAGGAAGCCTTTTCTGAAGGCCCCCTTCCTTAAGGCCGATCACGTACTCCGTTATATGGTCGACGCTTCTAAATCTCAGATTGAGGAGTTTTGTGCATCCCCATCCTGTGCACTTTATGCTGGAGATCACTGATGCAGCCGTTACGGACTTTACAAAGTCTTCTGTCAGAAAGTAGGCGGCCAGAAAGGCTCCGCACCATGCGTCTCCCGCTCCTGTTGTGTCAACAATTTTCTCAACGGGAAACCTTAGGGCTGGCACCATCTGGACTTCCCTATCTTCTTTGTTGATTATGGCGCCGAACTCGCCAAGTGTGACGACGAGAGTCTTGGCTTTCAGAAGCCGTAGGCCGAGTGATAGTGATCCAGTCTCGGTCAAGGCTTTGGCCTCGAAGTCGTTCACGATGAAGAAGTCCGCCTTCGAAGCCAGTTTCCTAAGAATTCTCAGGTTCCTCTTGCCCTTCATGTAGCCGATCCATGTGTTGACGGAAACCTTTGTTCTTGAGGAAGCTTCCTTTATCCTGTTGACGATCTTCTCCGCCTTTACAGGTGGCAAGGGCGATATATGGATGATGCTTGCAGGATGGAGCTCGTGCGTTGGGACCAGTGAAGGAGATATTCTCAGACCAGCTCCGTGTTCGGCGTTGAGGTAGCGGGCGTCCCAGTGCTTGTCGTACCTGATGCTGAACCGAGTGGACGGCAGCGCCGAGGTCCTCACATAATGCCGGGAAAAAAGGCTTAAAACATCCATGAAAGGGTAGTCCTTGCCCACCACGGAAGCCAAGCGAACATCATCGACAAGAGTCCGCGCTGCAACCGCAGCGTGAAGGGCTGCCCCTCCAGGCTGCACGCTTACACCATTGATATTTTCAACCCGGTCAACAGAAACATGCCCAACGAAGGCAACGCCACCAGCCAACAGCCAATCAGCCCTGTTACAGAGGACACGCTACGCCTAGATAAGAGTGAGGGGTCGAAGAGTCCCAGCGTGTCGCAAGGCATAAAGCGTGGGCTCACGTTAGGATTATGGACTCGGAAGGACGTGATGATGAATGGTTGCGAAGGAAGGTCCCCGAAGCCACATCGAGGAGGAATACTTCAGGAAGCACCCCACTTCTAGAAGCCTCTACAAAAGAGCGTTGAAGCACTTTGCCAGAGGTGTGACCCATGATGCGCGGTTCTTTGTGCCGATGCCTCTCTACTGCACGAAGGCTAAGGGGCCTAGGAAGTGGGATGTGGACGGTAACGAGTACATCGACTACTGGATGGGTCACGGCGCCCTTATTCTCGGACACTCCCACCCCACGGTCACTAGGGCTGTCGTCTCCCAAGTGCGTAGAGGAACTCATCTTGGCGCTTCCCACGAACTCGAGATAGAATGGGCTGAAAAGGTGAAACAGCTTCTGCCATGTGCACGAAACGGATTGGTGGAGTTCACCAGCTCGGGAACGGAGGCGACAATGATGGCGTTCAGAATCGCGCGAGCCTACACTGGCAGACAAAAGATAGTCAAGTTTGTCTCACACTTTCACGGCTGGCTCGACTACGGAATCGTGGACTACAACCCAGACTTCTCTCCGCCTCTTACGGGTGCCTACCCCTCAGGCGTCCCCAAAGAAGTCTGCGGAAGCACCGTCGCTCTGCCCCCGAACGACATCGAAGCCTTGGAGAAGACCCTCGAGAAGAGCGATGTGGCAGGCGTCGTCCTAGAGCCCGGCGGAGCTTCCATGGGATACTTGCCTACAGGCAAACCCTTCCTCGAAGACCTGAGGAGGATAACAAGAAGAAGCGGAGTTGTTTTGATCTTCGATGAGGTTGTGACGGGATTCAGAGACACCGCCGGTGGAGCACAAGAACACTATGGAGTGATACCAGACATATCTACATTGGGAAAGATTCTGGCCGGCGGCTACCCAGGAGGAGCAGTCGCAGGGAAAGAGGAGTGCCTAGAGATGCTTGACTTCAGAGATGAACCGAACTGGCGTTCCAGGAGAATAAGCCACCACGGAACCTTCAACGCCAACCCCTTGTGTGCCGCAGCTGGAAACGCGTGCCTCAGTCTGGTCTTGGCTGGGAAAGCTCATCCGCGGGTCAACCGTCTGGGTGAGCAGTTGAAGTCGAGGTTCAATGATGTCCTAGAAGACAACGGGATTTGCGGCTTGGCTTGGGGAACAACTCCTTCCATCATCTACATCGGGTTTGGCATAACAGAGAAGGATCTAGAAGTCTCAAACATCGAGGGCTTCGTCAGATATCAGAAGAAGAGGGAGGTAAGCCAGAAAGCGACGAAGCATCTTGAGCAAGCCTTGATTAACAGGGGCATCCACCCTATGGGGTCAAGGTTCATCTTATCCATAGCACATAGCAGCAGAGACATAGACGCAACGGTTGAGAGACTCGATGAGTCACTGAAGGAGCTTAGGAACGAAGGGCTTTTGAAAGGGTTTATGTGACATGCGGACTCCTGGAATGGTTCGTTCCCGTCCTTTTGCGGATGAATCGGACCGCCTCCTCCATACTTGGTAAGCCAGCTCTAGTCCCCACTTTCAGCACTTTCAGAGCCGCCACGGCGCTTCCTAGAAGAACAGCTTTGTCTAATGACCAGTCTTTGATCACGCCAGTCAAGAAGCCTGCGTCGAAGGCATCACCAGCACCTGAAGAGTCAACCGCCTTTGCCTTGAAGATTGGAAGAGTGAGAGTTCTAGCCCGCGTTGCGATCCTATAACGGTTGCTTTCTCTGATGACAACGGTTGAGGGGCCCAGCGCACAAATGCTATCGGCTACTTCCTCAGCTGATTCCTTGCCGATGATGAGCTTTGCTTCCCTTAACGTTGCGAGAAAAACATCTACCACTCTTAGGACTTCTCTTTGTGTCTCGATGATCTCCTCCCTGCTGGTCCAGAGCTCCATTCTCATGTTCGGATCATACGAGATCATGACTCCATTTTCCTTCGCGACGCTCAGGGCCTTGAACACCGTGTTTCTTGTCTCTTTGCACCTCAGCAACGCCTCGGAGAAATGGAGGACCTTGCACTGGGCGATGTACTCGGGTTTTATGTCCTCTGGCTTGAGTGTGGTCTCAGGGTCTGAGTGACCGGGAACCCGATAGAAGACGTAGTGCCTTTCGCCTCTCTCGTCGACCGAGTAGAAGGCTAAGCCTGTAGCGCGGTCTCTGACCCGTTTCACGCATGAGGTGTCGACCCCTTCGCGTTCGAAGTCTCGCATCAGGAAGGCTCCAAACTCGTCGTCCCCTATGCAGCCAAGGAAGCCGGTTCTCAATCCAAGCCTTGAAGCCGCAACGAGAATGTTTGCCACGGCGCCTCCGGCGAATGGAATGAAGGCCCTGACCTTGCTTAAAGGAACGCCAGTATTTGCGGGGGCAAAATCTATGATCGCAGACCCGAGACCCATAAGATCTAGGCGCAACGAAGAGCCCTTTCCTCGCGGATTACGTTAACTCTGGACATCTACATAACTCTTGGGTCACGCGCCATAGGCAAGTGGTTGATTGCTGGCCTTTACGAGAGGGATGAAAGGGGAAAGGATGTTGTTGATGGCTTCTTCTAAGAGCCTCAGATACTCCTCTGCGTCGTAATGCGCAACAGTTCCCAGCAGTTGCGCAGCCAAAACCCGTCTTTCTGGATGTTTGTTGTCAGCGTCTAGGATTATGTATTTCACAGTTTGACCTGCTGAAACATCTAGCCCGTGACGCTGTAGCTGTGTGGCAGCGACGGCTTGGTGAACTTGGCTAACGTAATGGTTTGGGTTCTTTGATAGCTGCTTGCTGATGATGAGGTTGTTCAAGTCGACTTCTCGGTTCCGCACCTTGTCAGCGTACTTTCTGAAAACGGAAAAGGCGTTGGGGATGCGTTGAACGAACTCTTCTGAGTTTCTCGCCTTCGCCAATTCTTGGATTACCTCATCTTGGCACTGTTTGATGATCTCGGGGGTGTCTCCTCTGCGGAGTTCTATTCCCCGCGCCTTGACTTTTCCGTCTTGGAAGACTCCGTAGAACCTGTTTAACACTGGAGCACCGAAATGAGTTCTCGATGGCAGGAAGACGATCCAACGATACCTTCCCTCATAAGAGATCGGCAACCCAGTGTAGTTGGTGATTTCCTTGCACAAGTTGGTGAAGTCTTCATCAGTGGCGTCTTCTTTCTTCAGGTAGAGCGAATCAACAATCCCGTGAACAACTCTGAAGCCCCTTTGCTCAGCCAGATGCGCAGTATCAAGCAATGTTTTCCTTGCGAAGGCACAGGCGGCGATGTGCGCGTCAACCTTGCCGAAACGGGCGTTACGATATCCCAAGTAACCAAAGCACGTGCACAGAATAATCTTGTATGCAGCCTGCCTCTGGTCGTATCTTGTCTTTTCTCCTGGGTTCTTTGCCTTGTCCCGCATCTTCTTGTAGTACATCCGTTTCTCTAGCATCAGCTTCAGAACTTTGGGGACGATTCCGACCCGTTTTTCGCACATATTGTAGCCTAGCTCTGGAACGCGGTTCACTGAGCCTGGACAGCATTCGCAGCCCACAGTTTCAGGGCTGATGTTCTTTTTCAACATCAGCATAGGGTACATGCTTGAGAAGTCGATCTCGCCTACGTTGTCGTGAATACCGACATTAGGCTCGAAGTAAAAGCCGCCCCTGTCCGCAACCAGCAAATCCACAGCGGTCTTGAAGCTTTCTGGCTCACTCTTCTTCCATGGAATCAAGTAGTCGTCTTTCAAGGCTTGATACAGCTGGATCGCTGTCATACACGAGCCTATAGTGACCCTGGAAGCACTGTAAAGCGGAATCCTACATGTCCTGGCAATCTCTATCAGCCCCTCTAAGCCATAATGTGCGTAGAGACCCGAGTTCTCAGCATCTATGTGAAGCCTACCAAACAACCTCTGTGGTGCGAAACGATAGTAAACCCGACCATAAGAGAAGTATACGTTGCCCTTTCTCCTTAGGACACTAGGGCTTGTTCGCTCCCGCCCCAGCGCAAGCTTGGACAATACGCCGTTTTTCAGGGCTCTTCTAGCCAGATAAGTGAGGAGGAAGGAGTCTCCACCGTCGGTGATGATGATGTCCGGGTCTTTTTCTTGAATGGTTTTCGTAAGCTCCCTGATCTTGGTTCGTTCACGGGGAGAGTCAATTGTTACGAGCTCGTCGTCAAACTTCAACAGAAATCTAACGATCGGGTCTTCAAAGCTCGGAATCAATCCTTCCTTGTCTATCTCAATCTTGAGCACCACAGTCTTCAAAGGCGGAACTACGTATTCTATGCTCTCCGCAGAATCCATCATTGTCCAAGAAATGCTTTCGTTTCCGGCTTCGGTTTCGACGTAAGCCAATGGAAAGAGATTCTTATCGTACAAGTACATCTGGGAAAGTGGTATGTCCACGTTCCAAAGCCTATACTTTCCATATTCTCCCAGCCACCACACAGTCTTCGCCAAAGACCATAGGTTAACAGGGTCTGGCACGGTTATCTTAAGAACCTTCGACCGTTCAGTGTCCTGAAGCCTCACGAACTTTTCAGCAAACTCGCATTCGGCGGAAACCTCGTTCCTAGGCAGATACCATGTGAGCTTAGTCAAGTCTTCTTCGTCTGTGGTGGAAACATAAAAGAATGGACTCCACCTGTCCACAAGCTTTACGCATTCACCACCTTCTGTTTTGATCCAGACCGCCATTTCCCCTACTCTTTCAGGGTAAACATCCAGTATCCAGCCTCTAACCTTCCCTCTGCTATTCGGAGTAAAGACTTGATCTGAT